>MDTB01196290.1_pt1 | contig 10803 bp, 28 predicted proteins | sample 811161 | NCBI WGS metagenome assembly MDTB01 (sample SAMN05326650, study PRJNA326480) | marine metagenome | isolation source: seawater | place: Mediterranean Sea | collected 2009 | reverse complement strand
TTTACCTCTGATTGAATTAACAGATTTGCCAAGTGCGTCAGCGATTTCTTCTACGAAAGATCCATCGTTAACCATTGATACAAATATGCCTTCTTCTTCAGGAGTATAAGTTCTAACAGTTTCAACTTTAGGGGCAGGTTTAACATGCTCTGTCAATTCCATAGAAAGAATTTTTCCTTGAATTGATTTAGCTGAGAAATGTCCGCCTTCAAAGTTGCTAGCAATTTCAGCATATGTGTAAGAACCTGAGTTGTCTGTTACAAATGCTTGTAGTGTTGCTTCTTGCTCGTCTGAGAAAGACTTAGAAGCAGATGCTGATGCTAATTCAACATCAAAACCCATTTTTCTCAATTTGCTTGAGACTGAACGGGTTGAAGTTTCCAAGTGCTCGGCTGCGTTAGCAACAGTTGCTTGGGATATTGGGCTCTCGCTTCCTACGAAATCTGTTAAAGATTGAGTCCTTTCGTCTGTCCATTTTGGTAATGCCATGATTTAATTTTCCTAAATAAGTTCTTTTAAGTTTTGGTTTATTGTTATACCCATTTGTTCTGCTTTCTTAGTTTTTGCACTTTCTATTCCGCTCTCATTGACTAAGATCGTTACATCTTTTGTGAGGTTATCCTTTACTAAGTAGCCGTTCTTTATTAATACTTGTTGTGCGGCGGCTTTAGTCGGATAGCTTTTTAACTTTCCTGTAATGCAAACTGTTCCCTTAGTGTCAGTCGTGCTGACCTCTTTCTGTTTTTCACAAGTAAAAGAAAAGGGTAGGTTATAGTATTGCTCGAAATGGAAGGTGTTTTCTAACCAATCAAGAAGATTCGACGCCGCTTTCGGACCCAGACCTGCCTCTGTACATATCTCTGGGGTTATCTCATTAAGTGATGAGATGTGTTTCGCTAATTTATTAGTGGCACTTGAGCCAATCAGCGGTATCGAAAATGCTGGAAGGAGAGTAATAAGGTCGACACTCTTTGACTTCTGTATTTCTAAGTGTAGTTTCGTACCTAGTTTCTCTGAATCCAACAGAAAAGATATTTCTTCTTGGGTTAACGAATAAATATCTTTGTAATCGCTAAGACCGAGTCTATCAATAGTTGACGGACCAAGTCCTCTGATTTTTAATGTTTTTGCAAAGTGTTCAAGACGCTTTGCAGATTTAGCAGGGCAAGAGACATTCATACAGAATAACTGGTCGCCTACAAACTCTAGTATGCTGTTACAAGCAGGGCAGTTTGTCGGCGGTATTATTTCTGTCATTTATTCTCTTTCTCTAAAATATGATAATATTATAACAAACGGCGAACCATTTGTCAAGAATTATTTTTCGGGAACTGGGATAAAATGAGAGAAGAAATTTTAAAGCACTCTGTATGCCCACCAAATTTTTGGGATGGGGAATAGCTATCGTGTTTAAACTTCTCGTGAAGTGCCTGCTCGATTTGCCAGCACCGATAAATGGTGTCGTGGTATGTTCGCTGGATGCGAAGATCATATCCTTTAAAACCACGACTTCTTTTGATTACATGTCGCCAGTCTTTGCCACTAGCGATTCCAACCTTGATACACTCACGTTCGAATGTCCGTTGGTTAACTAAAATGACTCCATAAAGAACGCCTTCTCGTTCTTTTTCGTCTGGTCGATTATTGAAGTATGTTTGATTATATACTCCACTCATTTTATTTTATTTGTTAATATCTTTGAACAATGTGGACATTTCAAAGGTATATCTAAGAGTTCAGATATTGCCACATGTTTTTCCCATGTCTCATCACTCGGTGGAACAGGCGAGAACATCTCAATCACCTCATCGGGAAAGGTTAGACAATTACCGGCGGCTACGCCTCCTACATTTTTACTCATTTTAATTCTGCGGCGATGAACTCACCTAATGTTTTTATATCCTCATCAGAAAGCAAAGCAGCCTGAGACCACATTGTAGCACTCATTCCTCCTACTTCGCCTCTTGCTTTGTAAGTATTTAATCTATCTGTTATATATTCTGCACTTTGTCCTGCGAGTTTTGGAAAGACTGCCATGCCCTCTCCATTCGCACCATGACAAGCTGCACAGCCAGACCAAAGACTACGAATAGAGGAGAAGGGATCTCCTTGTGCTGCTAATTTCTGCGCCCTTAGTTGTTCTGTTACTGTTCCATTCAAACGAATATCTTCAAGATAGCACTCACCGATGCAACTTCTATTACTTGGTTGATTTTTTACTTCAAGGTTTGGATATATCATTGTTATAAAAAATCCAGCGATAAATCCACAACCAATCAATGTCATTCCTAACTCTTTCATAGATTTACCCACCTTCTCAGTAGAAATATAACTATTGCTACTGCACTTGCTATAATTATTGGTGTCATATAAGTATCTACCATTTTAATCCATTCTCCAATGCAAACTTACAACCTTGATAGAAGTCTCTATCTTCTTCAGATATGAAATGCCACTTATAATTTACACCATAAAGTTTCTCCTCTACTGCTTTGGGATTGGTAAGGTGTATTTGTTTATTCATCATTTCCTCTATCTCGTCAAATTGTTCTGTAATCTTTTGCCTATAAGCTTCTACTTTACTAGTACCCTTTGAAAGGTGGGTTGATTTCTCGTTTACTTTTTTCATATTGTTTTATTACTTTATTACAAACATAGCACTTCAAAGGTATCTGTAATAATTCAGACATAGCTTCGTCTTTGGGTAATGCCCAGCAGTATGTATGTGGGTGAAACATTTCAGGTGGTAATGGAAATCCTATGTGATTTTTTGGGTCAAATGTCATACTCCTAAACTAATTAAATAAAATGCTAATATCATCATTCCAAAGGTGCAAAACTGAAATATTGAACCAAGTACTATTGTAAGAAGAACACTACTTACTGTTTCTTCATAAGTGCCTGCCTCCTCCATCCATACTTGTAGTTCTTCGGGAGTTGCATCTCTTACTTTATTTAATTCAAGACTTCCCTGTTGATACCTACTCATTACATCTGCAGCATCATCTGCCGCAACAGCCCGTCCCCATAAGTCTTTTTTCACTGTCCTGTAGTCTGATTATTTGGAAAGCTCTTTATACCAAACACATAGTTATCGGCACAGTCCTCTGCCCAACGCTCACTATGTTGTGGATACTGCTCTGCAGCAATAAATACTTTCTTATGTTCGCCATCTACAAGTTGATTCTCATAGTATTCGCAACCCCATGAATTTGTATCATGGTATCTGTATACATATACAGATCGTGCATTGCGACTAAACATATGATATTCTTCTTTGTTCATAGTTTTCCTACTAATGTTTCGTACTCTGTGTATCCTCCACAGTAGTTTCCATTCACTTTGATTTGTGGAAAAGTCCTTGCCTCTGGAAACTCCTCAGCAATAAATCCCATTTCAAAGTCTTGTCCTAATTTTTTGTAAGTATAATCATGTCCTTGTCTTTCTGCTAATGCTTTTGCCTTGTCGCAAAAAGGACAGTTATCTTTACCCCATATTTCTACAAATATACTCATTTATCTACTCTTGCTATAACTTGAGGAATAATCTCCCCTGCTCTTATTACTTCAACAGAACAACCGATTTCAAGTCCAAGACTATCAATGATTGCTATATTATGTAGAGTTGCTCTACTTACTGTTGCACCATTTATGTCAACAGGCTCTAGAATTGCAACTGGTGATACATTCCCTGATTTGCCAACTTGCCATACAACATCAAGTAGTTTTGTTACTACTCCTGCTGGTTTGGTTTTCTTAGCAAATGCTCCACGTGGGTGGTGGGAAGTATACCCTAACTTTTCAAAAGCCGTATTATTTATAACTCTCCAGACTTGTCCGTCTTGAGGATACATAGGATAATCACTATCAATAGCTGTCTCAAACCCACAGTGATTAAGAAAATTCATATCTTCTATATAATCATCTGTAGGATAAGGTTGTATGCCATAGGCAATGAACTCCATCGAATCCGATCTATTTCGGAACTCGTCAATGTCTTTTAAGTTAAGGGAACCCGCTGCATAGTTTCGTGAATTTTCTATGTTTATATCTGCTACTACTTCTCCAGTAATTTGCACGATATGTTTGCCTTTGCAGGGTAATAAGTGTCGAGGGACAAGTTGTCGCATCTTTTCAGTGATGTCGACACCTTCTTTGCCATCTCCTCGAGTTAAGGCACAAGATAATGTGCCATAGATATATTGTAGAGCAACTGCTGCTCCATCTAGTTTAGGAGTTACAACCACAGCTTCATCAGCATAATATGGTTGTTCTTCTACTGTATATGCTTTTTGTAAAGAATACATTGGGAAAGCATGAGCCCATCTGATTGATCGAGGATCATGTTGGTGTCCTACATCATTCAGTGTGTCAAGTTGAGACTCCATTCTGTCATAAATTTCGTCTGACATAATAGGCTTACCATTATAATAGGCAATCCTTGCCCGATTTATTAGTGCTTCTAAATTTTTCATATAGATATTATACTAAATTTATAAGGTATTGTCAAGAATTATTTTAGGGGAGGTATATTTCATCCAGTTGATCTTTGAATTGTTCTTCTAAAACTGATTTGCTTTCTGCTAGGGAAAGAATATCTACTAGACCTTCGAAGAGATTTCTAGTGTTATCAAAGTCTATTGGCATAGTTATTCCATTTTTTGTAGGTAGCCACTCTTCTTCAAAGCTAAGATAATATTTTCGTAAAGATATATACTCAGTACCACGAAATGTATTTATTACTAATCGTACTTGCTCGTCATCCGTTTGCTGAATGATTTTTTCGTATGTTGACGGTGTATCTAAGTCAATCATTTTTTATCACTCGATTCAAGGGAACAACACTCGTAACATTTTCAGGCACAAGTATCCTATAAGAATCCGTGTCCCAACAAAATAGTAAAACTGTGTGCTGTCCTTCTTTTGCTCTGTTTCTTTTCTGTCGAATATATTCTGTAGTAAAGTCACTTGTGCAAACATTATATTTTAATTTTCGTGAGTTCTGACTTCTATAGGTGATGATTGCATCACCAGACTCTTCGAGTCGTTTTTTCAGCTCTTCTTTTTTCATTGTGTCTCCAATTTAATCTAACAAAAAATCTTTTGAATTGTTAAATTGAAAGGTCACTTAAAAAGAATGCAAAAAACCAAGACATCTTGCAATGCCTTGGCTAAACTAAGTTACAACTACTTAATTATTTAATGCTTCTACGATACCTTTGAAGTATACTGCTGCTTTACCAGTAAGTTTACTGATAATTGCTGAGTCAACTTCTTGCCCTGCGTCAGATAATGCTGAAGTAAGACTTGCTTGAGCATCAGCTACTGATACTCGACCACCACCAGTAGATCCACCTGAGGATTTAGCTGCTGGAGTTTTTCTTACATAAACACCTGCTTTGGTTAATATCATTCGAACTCCATTTGGTGATTCGCCAAGTTCGTCTGCGATTTCTTTCACAATCTCCATTGAAGTTTCAGGTGTAGGTTCTTGTTCCTGATACATTTCGACTGCTTGTGCTTTAGATTCATCTGTCCAAGCCATTCTTTTTCTCCTGTTTTTGTTCTGGATCCACTCGCCGTTCCACATGGGTTTCCAACCTGTTCGGTCGTACTGTTGCATGTAGAATCTGTCGCTCATGTATATCCTTTTTTTAATATAAATATATTATAATGAATTTGAAACCATTTGTCAAGAAGTATTTTTCAGTATCTATAACGATTTCCTATTTTGAAAAAAACTTCTCTATAGTTGCTATCTTCTCGTCGGCTTGTGCAATTTTTTCTATCTGTGTTTCTACAGCCTCAACAACATCTGGGTGTTCTCCAATACCTGCTGGATTTTTTTCATACACCGTTATATTTGCTATTGCGACCTCTATTTCTCCTTCTAACTTGGCGATAAGTGCCCGTAATAAATAATTCATATATCTCCTTAACTTTTAAAATACTTATCATAGTATCCGTTTTTATATTTATCGTATTCGTCTTTACCTATAATAAATCCATAATAAAATAAAGCTGACCATGCAACTAAATTAAATAAAAATTGTGCTATCATAAACGGAACTCCAAATAAAAAATCTAACATTTATCTTTCTTACTTTCCCAGTCTTCGATTGCTGCCTTGATGCTTCCCTCTGCTAAAACTGAGCAGTGAAGTTTAATTGGTGGAAGATTTAATGCTGCCGCAATATCTTTGTCTTTAATTAATTTTGCCTCTTCTATTGTGCTACCTGTTAGCATATCTACAAATAATGATGAAGATGCTATTGCACTCCCACAACCATAAGTTTTAAACTTAACACTTTTGATTACATCTGTAATGGGATCAATTCGCAACTGTAGTTTCATTACATCTCCACACGCAGGTGCGCCTTGCATTCCTGTTGCTACATCGGGATCTTTAGGATTATATCTTCCTACTGAAAATTGTTTTGGAGAGTTTAGAACTCCCTCAAATCTGTCTATTACTTCTTTACTATATGCCATATTATGTATTACTTAAAGCTTTGTCGCAAAATGCAACTATAAACTCTTTTGATAGTTTATCTGATAAAGCTACTGGCAAGGTTAAGGGTGTAGTCAAACCAAATCCTACGATTGCTACTACCCAACCTAAATACTCTTGCTTCACAAGTGCACTATCTGAGCCAGCTGATTTTAGAAATCTTATAGAAGGATAATAAAGCCTTGCTACAGAAAATATCCAACCAGCAATGTATAATGCAATAAAGTATTTCACTTTATTACTCCTTTATGTTTTAGGTAGTCTATACTTATCCACCCAAATAACCAATTTATCATAAATACTCCTGTAAGTGTCTTAAACTTCCTAAATCGTATGCAAGTCTAGTAGCATTATGCCCTGCATTGCGCACTAATCCGAAGTATGGCGATTCACACTCTGCCATTTGAATTTCCCAAATATGATACATTTTGCTACCATATTTTTCTTTATAGTTTGTTCGATCACTGGTAAGTTCTTTTTTCACTATGGCAATACAATTACCTCGTGCTGACCAAACTTTCTCTCCAGTTTCAAATTCTTCTGACACACAGGCTTCGGGAATCATTGCCTCTCGAATACCTTTGTAGTCTGTTTCTGGAAGTTTCTGGGGTACTCCCAACCGTTCAATGACGGCTTTAATAAAAGCAGGGGAACGATATAATGCCTTTGCAATGTCAGATACATTTGCCCCATCTAAATAATACTTTACTATGGAGAGTTTCTCTGCTTCTGTAACGCCCTTGCCTTTGTTTTGTGCTTTTCTTCTTGCACGAAATTCTATTGTTTCTTGATGATCTGCTATGATCTTGCTGAGACGAGTTGTATTGTATGCAATGTTTAATATTTCACACGCCTCTTTTTTGGTAATAGGTTTCTCACTAGCTAGTAGTTCTATTACTTTATTAATATTAGTTTCGGAAAGTTTTTCTTCTCTTTTCTTTCTAACTGCCATCTTCTAACTCTTTTCCTAATAGCATTACTGCATAATGTAAAATTTTTAATAAATCATCAGTGTTTTTTCCGTCTTTCTTACCATATCTTTGTGCATATTTAATAATGTTTCCTATACAGAAACCTTCTCCATGTCCTGCATCAAAGATAAATTCTGTAGACTGTGCTTTGCCCATACTATAATGACTTTGATATGTGCCTATAATATGATTTCTTAGCATATTCAATGCTATTTCTTCATTAAATTTGTCTTTCACAGTTATCCGTTTCTCCTGTCTTGGGCTTGTTCTTTTATTTTTTTCTCCAGTTCTTTATCAACTGGTCTCTGTTGGACTTGTGGTTGTGCCATTTATTTTCTCCCTTAACCAATCTCTATACGATATAGGATTGTTTGTGTTTTTATAATACTTTTGATACTGTTCTTTATTTTCTTTGGACTCTGTCATGGTTTTTACCCACTCGTCAGAGTTATTTTGCCACCTTTTTGAGTTGATCACTGTGCTGTTATCCTTTTTTCGTAATCTGCATAATCTTCGTTCCACCAATCTGGTTTATCTCTGTGAGACCAAGCTGCGAAGGTTGCTTTGTCCAAATGGTAATAATCTCGATAGCTTTGTATCGGATTATCATAATCTTTTAGGTCGTCTGGCATTGCCAATCCGAACTCTGTAAATCCTACTCTTTCAAGATGTACTGGCTCTGGTAGTTTATTTACTACTTCCATTACTGATTTGTGTAGTTTGCCATAGCGATAATGATACTCGTCATTCAATGCATTTGCATAGCAATGAACCCATTCATGATTATCCAATGACTCCCGTGCCCAGATTGTGCAGGGATGATTATACATCATTGGTAGGTAGGGGAAGGGTCGCTCCTCCAATGGTAAATGCTTAATTTCAGCTTTTACTTTGTTCAGAACTTCTCGTTCGTCTGCATTTAACGCACGAGGAACATACCCTAGAAATTTGTCAATATAGATTGTTGTGCAAAGAATCTGGGCAGCTTCCAAGGGCATCTTAACAATATGCTTGTCAACATGATACTGGGCTGCCTTATCGAGATCCTCGTCTAAGTAAAATAAATTCATACTTTACTTCCAACATTTATATACGCCACAAAGACCATCTGCATTTTCTGTAGTCTTACAGTAAGGGCAGACCTGTTCTTTCTTCTTTGATGGCTTGATTTTTTTAATGTCTTTAAATTTTTTCATAATTTATATTATACTAAATGTATGAGAAAAAGTCAAGAACTATTTTGAGTTTATCTTATCTTTAGCTGTTCCAGCATATAGTCCAAACCATGCCGCACCAGCACCTACTACGATACTAATGAGTCCTGATTGTTCTAATGTTGGAGTATCTAATTCCATAAACCACATTGTGCAATAATACAATAAATAAATATATACACTAAGGAAAAGTCTTGGGAAAATTCTCCAAGAATCTACCATTTGCGATAACCATATCCATTTTTGCCATGGATTGTCTGGTTCTTTCTCATTTTCTAGTGTTCTGATTTGGTCTTTTAGTTCTCCTATTTCAGAAACCATTGCCATGAATTTATTAAGGTCAATTTCGACCTCGTTTCGGCTCATGTCACCTTGAAATTGTTCGGAAGGTTGTGCCATTTACTAACTCTCCTTTGCGGACTGCTTTGCTTTGCCCACATTGATAGCAAACCAATCAAGAATTTTATACATCTTCCCGACTATTTTGTCATCTTTTGGTGTGTCAGTACACGCAGCTATGATTGAGGCACTCATGACTAACCACGGTATAACCTGAATCCATCCTATAACCCATTGTAGGAATCCTAACATTTCTCTCTCCTTCTCCTCTTACGAGGCTTACCCCTCAGAAGGGGTCTTTTAACTTATCCTTCAATAAGTTTTCTATCTCTGATAGACGCTTCTGTATGACCTTATGGTCTCTTAAAATATTATCCAGTTCGTGATCGATTTCTTCGAGCCAATCTTCATTTTCCTCAAATCGTCCTTGCACTACTGGGTTTTTATCAAAGAACTTTACGCCTTTCATCATTAATCTGTAATTTGTGAGCATAGCCCACCAGTTAGATACTTTACTTAGCATGTTTTAAGTACTCGTTGCACATAGAATATTATATCTCCTGCTGTGCGTAGTGTTTCTATATGCTCGTCTGGTATCTCGATGTCGAAGTGATTTTCTACATCTACTATAATTTCAACTATGTCAAGGCTATCCGCCTTAGTTTCATCAATAATATCAGTTGTTATATTAAGATTATTAATACTTAACTGGTCTTGAATGATGTTCATTACTGTGCGTCTAATTGCCACTCGGTGATATATCCTCGGTTGTAACTTTACGATAATATACTACTACATCCTTTAATTCAGTAATATATCGTTTTAATTCTTGTGTATTATATGCCATTAATTCATAGTCTGGTATGGTCATAGCTAAAAATACTAATTCTCCCTCTTGATCTTCTATTCGAGCCAGTTGGTCTTCCCAGTTATCTGGGGTAACAACTATCCAAGTAGGAGTCTTAAGGTCGATTTCTCGGGGCATAACTGGTTGAACGATTGTTCGTTCTATAGGTTTTGCACTTACCTCTACTACTTTAGTTGGAATTAGGCTGCAGCTGGAGCCCATCATCAAGATCGTCAACGGTATCGCTAAGTTTCTCAATGTCTTCAAATGCGTGTTTTGTTCCATTATTTATTTTTCTCTCCATATCTACTGGATCTTCCAGTATTTTTGCTGTTAATTTATAGTTTTGTATAAACTGTGTATATCTATTCAACTCTCGTTGAGCAGCTTGACTTTTCAGTGTCATTGACTGTAGTTGTTCTGTTTGTAAGCTAAAATCATTTTGCATGGTGGCTATTGTTTCTTCTTGGGTAGCTACTGCTCCTTCCAAAGCGGCGTTATTTGCTACTAGAATTTTATTTTCATTCCATAGCCAATAACATAATCCACCTAATACTAATAATAAAGCTAAAAAGAATTGATTCATTACATTGCCTCTATTTTATAATTAAGTCCTTCAGCACCTTGGAACTCGACAATGTCTCCTTCTTCAGTTTTGAACTTAAGATGATTTGGTTTCTTTACTAGAAATTTTCGCACTACGAATACTTGATCGTCATGGTCTCCCCAAATTTGGTTGTAACTCACAGTCAATGTATACAGAGTAATGAACTTGCTTTTTAATACAATCCACCATCTTTTCATTGTTGCGAAGAATTTTTTGATTTTGTCCATTTATTCTACTCTCCAACTGGTTTAATTTTTGCCAGTTTGCTAACTCTATGCTTCTACTAATCTCTAGTTCTTTTGCATAGTATTTCCT
>MDTB01118556.1_pt1 | contig 10803 bp, 7 predicted proteins | sample 811161 | NCBI WGS metagenome assembly MDTB01 (sample SAMN05326650, study PRJNA326480) | marine metagenome | isolation source: seawater | place: Mediterranean Sea | collected 2009 | reverse complement strand
TTGATTTTCATAGAATCAATTCATGTTATATGGCTTTTGTTAGTGGTAGTTACAATAGTTTCTTGTACGTGTTTTTCCTGTTTACAATGTATCTCTGAGTCGGTTAAACATGATAATAGAATTCATACAGAAATGAAAACACTAAATATTGTTTAGTATTTGTATGATTCAATATACATTATTGCAAAAAGGTTAAACATGAAAAAACTAGTAGTTAATAATACAATCATCATATCATTGTTAACGTTGTAGGTAGAAATACCAATAAATAGATAAAATAAAATAACAAATAATATAAGTTTTATCATTATTTTATGATTCATTTAGTATATTTATATATCATTACTCATTCCTGATATAGATTGCAGCTCTATACTTGTTGCCATGTTTGTAACCGTTAGCAAAAACATAGGGAATATTTTTATAAACGATTTTGTATATTTAATACTCAATGGTATTAAAATAGATAAAAAGTAAGCTGATCCTGTAAATAAAACAGTTAAAAGAACAACATCCAAAAACCTGAAATTATAACAATCCATTTCCAAATCTGTTATAGGTTTTTTACCTAATATTTCTTCTACCATTTTTGTGTAAATTTCGCTTGTTCTTAAGAACCAACTAAAAGGAACTGTTTTTAATAACCAAACCATAGTATCAGGATAGTTTACCCTTGCCCAAAACAGAGGAGCCCAATAGATCCCATGTTGTTCTAATAACGGAATATTACTTTGACATTCATAAAAGCCAGTTTGTTTTGAACATAAGAAACAAGTGTCAGGGTTACAAGTTTTTGCAATACCTGGGAAGTAAGAACAGAAACAATCTGGGAATAAAACATCATTTACAAATGCCAACGCATCATCTGCCATACAATTTGGTATATTTGGAAAACATGTAAAAAACCAACCATATACATAAAACAATACCCAGAATGCCATGATTGATATTTGCCATGGTGAAAGCATTGACCAAACTGGTAAGGAAGTATATCTATCCAATGCAAATATTGCTCCAGCAAAATACAAGTAATACCACATGGCTTCGGGTATTTTTCTTAGTCTTTCTTTTGGATCTGTAGTGTGGCAATATATAATACTTGACGGACATGCTTCCGTTAATGGATAAGACACATAATAAGGCAATGAATATGCAAAAAAAGGAACATATCCATCCTCCAATTCAGTAAATAATTTGTCTATAATGGTCCAAAATTCAACTTCGTTTCTAACAGCGAAATTTGCAAACAAGTAGTCCCAGTCCTTTTTCGCTCGTTCAAAGTTAGTTAAATATACATAATTAGAACTATTTGTATGATTTTGTGTATTGCCTAAATTATTATATCTTCTTCTTTTTTTCTCTGCATCCTTTTCCAACTCATCAGTTAATGTTGTTGCTGCATTATCTAAATCTTCTACAGCTGCATCTAATTCTTTATTAATAGCAGTTCCAGCTTTAATAGATGCTTCATACAATAATTGACCCATATCTTCTCTCCATGCTGCAGCTTCTTTGTTTTCTTCTGTCAACCATCTTACCCATCCAGGAATAACAACCCCTGCGTATTGATATTTGTAATATTGAGCCATTGATATTCCTTCTGAAATCACAGTATTTGCAAAATTATCTAATATGACACAATTTGTACAAGTATATGTTTGACTCCTTTCATTACACGGTGTTGTGTCAGATGTTACACCTGCTGCTTTCAAAATAATCCTGCGTGCATTTTCTTGTGAAACAGATCTTGAACCTTTGATATCAAAACCTTTCCAATTATTATAAGCAGATCTTAATTTAGCAGTTATATTAAATTCTGTCTTATCGGCTATGTCTAATACAGCATTATAAACAATGGGTGCTTCATTATATGTTTGAATCAATCCTTTAGCTGTCTTTGAGAAAATTGCAGTAGATGTATTGAAAATATATTTTACGTCAGAAAATACAGAGTCTTTACCAGATATATCTATTGCTTGATCTAATAAATAATGGATGTTATCATGTATATTTGATAATGAAAACATTTGATAGACATGAGATTTGCCAAATTGAAGTATAGGTAACCACAAATTAATGTCGATGTTACTTTGTCTAAATTTATGCATCATCTCATGTGCTGTCATTTTGCCTGTTTTTTGGTTCATAAATATTATAAATGCTCTTACAAAATCATATACCATCATATATTTTCGTTTCCAATTATAAAATAAATCTTGAGGCACCGGAAGATCTAATAATTTTCCAATCAAAAAAGCATAAAATCTATTTTCTACGCACTTTTTTAGATGATTTTGTTCGATTGGTCGCAATTGTTCCCATGTATAATTCATATATGATCTTACATGCATGTCACATTCGGAATGACCTTCCCATTCTAAATCATGGGCAATGACAAAGGGTATTTCTTTCCCGTCATCAATTGATATACTTGGCTTAACAGTTGGTCTGAATGGACGAGCAAATTTTAATTTTCTACGGTTATGATGTCTACCGCTTTTTACAAATACTTTCACAACGTCGCCAACTATTGGGACTTGCTTTATAGCATCTACTACATTTTTTGCTGCCGGTGGTTGTGGACACTTCATGCTCGTTTTAGCACCAATTAACGTCAGTAACCCTTTCAAAGCATTGCATCCCGCGTCCATTATAGTTCTTAGTAAATCTCCAACTGGACCTAATAATTTAAATATTAATTTTTCAAGCAATTTTAAACCGTCGGTTACAAGCCAATTAAATATTGTATCAAATATCTCTGTAAATGTGTTTAAAAATTTCATACAATCGCCTCCTGTAAAACATTCCATAAAATTCATTCCTAATTTTGTTACTAATGCCCATAATTTAAAAACAATGCCTTTTAATAATGATCTTATCATTTGAAGTATTTCTTTAAATGTACCAAAAAAATTGACACCAGCAGTCCCTCCTGCCATTCTCACTATATCTTTTACCAAAAAATCAAGGGCATCTAACATTTGTATAAACCAGTCTAATATGTTAATTAATTGATCAACAATAAATTGTAATACTGCAGCGAAAAAATTTGGTCTCTCATTTACTAATTTTGTAATCCATATTAAACACAAATTTAAAGATTGTAGAACAGTTGGTATTATATTTAAACCAACAAAAATAACTTTTGAAAAGGCTCTATGCAAACTACCTCCCATTGTTTTACCAGTCGCTCTGGCTGCCGACGATGCCATAGCATCAACAGCACCTGCAATAACACTTGCAAACATAGATGATATACCAGCAAGAGATCGTTGCAAATCACATAAACGTTCAGATATATCAGCTTTAAATCTAGCAAGAGACGGATCTCCAATAAAGTTGAATAAAGTCATTAAAATAATTCTAACTTCATTGGTTGCAAATTTAATAGTATGAAAAGTTGTTAATGTTGCACTACATACAAAATCTTTTGTTCCAAATGTTCTGCATAAATAAGGTTGAGCCAATGTAATTCCATTTTCTTTTTCTGTTTCTATGACAGAATCATATAATGTACCCTGATTTAAATTTTTTATCAGGTCTACACTGTAATCCAACATTGTGGTCCTATACACTTCAAACTGGGAAGCTGAAGCCGATGTACAATATGTATCATATTCATAATGACTAACAAAAGTAGTACATTTACCAAAGTCATCGCATCTTTCTTGCGTGATAGGTCTTGCTACATTTAATTTGTATCCAGGGTGAAGATCTGTCACCAAATCGTCAAATAATTTACCTGTTTTTTCAATGTAATATAAAAAGTGTTCTGTGAAATAGGTGTTACAAAGATGGAAGTAATTTATATCCATCATTTTCAACAGCGGATTATTAAAAGCATTTTGTGCGACTTCTTGTTCTGTATCAGGGAATTGATATACACACTGACAATGACTGCTCGGCTGTATGTCTTTTAGAACGTTACAGGTACATCCATTTTTATTTTCTGAACAATAATCTGACCCTTTGTACTTAGTATTCACACATCTATAGAACCTTATAAATTCATGTTTTGGATAACATCTTAAAAAAGCGGTTCTATCTGGAAAATCTTTTGTAAACCCAGAAGAGTATTGTCTACTTGTGAAATGACCATATCCATCACTTGACAAACTATAGACTGGGTCAATATAATGTTCAATCATACCTCTACCAATTTTTCTTGAATTTCTGTATTCAATAGCAATATATTTATCATATTCCTTACCAATTGTTTTACCATTTATACTTTGGGATTGGCAATATCCACTATTCATTGCTCTTCCTTTCGATAACCACCACTCTTCTAAAGCACTTTCAGAAACACCATATCCACAATTAATTGGATAAGTAAAAAATTTACCAGATACCAGGTCACCAAAATTCAACACAAATTTAATTCCTATTTTTAACAATTCCAATTCCGTTAAATAAAAGTTTTCCCATAGACCAAATACCAACTTAATTCCTACAAAATTACCAATGTAATTCACCAATCTGGTCGTGACACCAAATATATCTGCTTGTAGATTTGGCTGACCACAGTATGGATCATATGTTTTTATACCAAATGGGTATTGTTGGGACACTTGTAATTCATTGAAATCGTATTCTTTTTCACATAAACATTCTTTATTTGTTAAATCCCATTCATCTACTTTGGCTTGTTTTCTCACCTCACATGTTATCGGAGTTGACTTTGGATAACTTAATCCATCATATCGTTGTATGGTTCTTAATACATTCTGTTCTTGAAATATTAAACTTTTCCATAGTAGTTCAAATACAAGGCTCCATATCCAATGAAATGAATTAATGACAAAAAGTTGACCAAAATAAGCGATACAACTGATAGTTTTTGCTTGTTCTGTTAACAATGGTTTTTCTTCCCAACAATTTAATTCCACAAATGGTGGTATAGAAGGGATCTTAGGTTTATTTACAATAGCTGCACCTGGAACTGTTAACGGAATGATAAGATCATAAACAACAACTTCAATTATTTTGGAGAAGTAATATATACAACTAGTAAGATGCTCAACACCTAATCTCCATTGTATTATAGTATGATCTATACTTGTAAGTTGCACCAAATAGTCCGAATTCATAAAAATAGTTTTGATAGGGATTAATATTCCAATCTCTGATCTTATAATTGTATGGAAAAGATGAACCAGTCCTATACCAAATCTAGAAAAACTTGTAAATATAAAATTTTTTGGTGCACCCTGAATTTGAAAATTATTATCAAAAAATCGAATGATTATTTCCGCCCATCTAATTAAAACAACGTCCAGATACCGACCAGATTCAAACAAGGCTTTGTTAATATGCCAAACCAATTTTTGAAGTGAAGGTTCTTGTGAAAAAGGTGGTGCAATTTGAATTAACATTTGTATACCAGCAATAAATATGTTAAACACATGATTAATAATTCTTGGTGGATGAGGAGTATTCACAGCAACAAAAAATAATTCTGCTATATCACTAAGCCCGTCACATGCACAATCAACTACAGATTTTTGGTGATATATTGCATATTGAGTTTGATTTATTACATCTGTGATGTTAAATTCGTTGACAAAAATGTTATTTTCTATTGACATACCAGCTTTCACTCCTGAAAATTCATAAACTGATCTAAACTGTGCTACAAATATTTGTATCACTATTTTTAGTGTTTCATAGACTGTTTTTATATCACATTTTACTGCAACTGCCAGTGAACCTCTTGTGGCTTGATTTACAATAATGGAATAATAATTATATATTGGGACCAAAGAATCAAAAAATATTCTTAAAACCTGAAATATAGCAATAAAAACATTTTGAAACAATGGTTGAATGACACATCTAAATATAGAATCACATGTTTGTAAAGCAGCTGGTAGATCTGAGTTAATTAATAACACTAATCCTACTATAGCACCTACCCTTGCTATGTTAAGTGAGTTACTTGATAAAAAATTAAACCAACTTACTAACTTCCCAACCACTATTTCAAACGTATCTGATATAATCTCAACGACATAAGTAAATAACAATAGAATATTTGTTGCTATGATAGCATTCAAAGCAGGCTCAGGTGTTGTTTTGTCTTCATTTAGAATAACTACAACATAGTAACTTATTATTAACGATGCAATGCATATTAAAATAAATAATAGAGAAGCTATTACAAATGAAAACATTTTAAAGTAATTATTTTATACTTATATACAACTTCATTTCAAAACCAACCACAATACCCTCTGTTTTTTACTGTCTCCTGTTTAACGGTTATTTTATCTTGAATAAAACGGATACATTCGTCAACACTTTTTTTTGTAAAATCGCATTTAAAATAATGATGTTCAATACAATCTACATCAAAATAACCATCTATCGAACCTACATTTATGAAAAATATTTTTTTTACAGGTATAAACTTGAAATCTAATGATTTCATATAGTTATTTATCCATGTGTAGGAATCAAAATCACGATATACACAAAATAAAATAGTGGAAGACAATACAAAATTTCTTGTCACTGTTATAAATCTATTATCACCCGATGTGTCCCATATCACCATATTATTTATTTTTAAAAAATCTACGCCTATAGTAGGCGTATAATCATGTATTTTTCTTTCCAAATAAACATCAAAAAACCTACTTTTTCCAACTTTCTGTTTACCAATCATAGAGCATTTTATATTTTTTGACATTTTTTAATTTAAAACATATATTTATACTGGATTTTAAGTCAAAAAACATGTCATCTATAACACCAGACATACCATTTATTTGGGTACCTGATGCAAATGTTGAACAATGCTCCTATTGTGATGTTAATTTTACTATGTTCAACAGAAAACATCACTGCCGTTTTTGTGGTAAAATATTTTGTTACGAATGTTTACCTTTTATGCAAGAATTATCTTGGTCAGATAATGGCTTACAAAAATGTTGTATGGTATGCAATGAAAAGATTGACGTCATGAAAAAAAATAAAAATAAAAATTTAATTTTATGTTTATTACCATTAACCATAATGGAAAAACATGTTTTTTTATATGTAAATAAATCATGGAATAAAACTGCATCCTACATTATATCTGTTTTTAAAGGCATACAATATAAGTTGACATATCATAGATGGACAAAAATAGAAAGATTATTGATAAATACACATTTTAATCAATTTAAATCACATTCTAGATTATTTATCCAATCATTAAAATGTTTATATGGATCAAACTTAAATTCACTTATGAAACAGCAGGAATATGTGACTTCGTGTGAAGATTTATACTGTGATTGTTTTTGCTCAAATACTATAACTATTTATGATATAATTGATTTATTATCGAATAAACCTTTAGTTATGGAATATGACACAGTTTTAGATTATATTATAAAAGCCATCGAGAAGATAGAAACAGATGCTATTTCTTTATTTTTACCATGGTTTTTAAGTATAGGTGTTAACAAAGCATGTCAAATATTCATATTAAAAGCTTTATTACCACGATGTGATAATTTAAATTTTGTTTATAAAATGTATTTTGAATGCAAATTGCTTTTTGATACATCATACAAAGAATTTTATGTTTCTATTACCCAAAAAATACTGATGAACAATAAGTATTCAGAGGAAATATTAAAAACAGAACGATTTGTTCAAGCAATCAATTCTGGGGTGTTTAAGATGCAAGATAAAAATGTAAGAATGCCATATAATCCAAAAGTTATTGTAACAAACATATTAAACAAAAAAATTAAAAAAATTGCATCGTTCACTCAACCAATAAAAGTACCAATGGAGACAAATATAGGAATAATAAATATTTTAATAAAAAAAGAGGATGTAAGACCCGACCGGTTAGCAGTATTGATGATGTACATAATGAATCAATACGATGATTTTAATTTTAAACCATATTCAGTGTTCTGTGTTTCTCAGGACGAAGGTTGGATTGAAATGTTAAATAACGTTAAAACACTTTATGATATAGAAAAAAAGAATTCTATACAAAACTATATATTGTCAAAAAATCCAAACAAAAATATAAAAGAATTAAGACGACTTTTCATCAAAAGTTGTGCTTCGAATTGTATATTAACATACATATTGGGCGTTGGTGATAGAAATCTATGTAATATATTAGTTCATGACGAAGGACATTTAATACACATTGATTATTCTTATTTGTTGGGTCATGACCCTAAATGGCAGAAAGTAGAAATGAGAATAACACCTGGTATGGTTGATATGTTGGGTGGTATGGACTCAGTAGAATATCAACAATTACAAATATTATGTACATCAATGTTTAAACAAGTTAGAAAATACTCTTTTTTTTGGTCAGCATTTATACATTATTTATCTAATACCAAGCCGGCTATAACTAAATATTATGGGAAAAAAATTCATATAAAAACTCATATTGAACAAAGGCTTATGTTAAACTCATCATCAGAACAAATAAATATGTTCATAATTGATACTGTGAATAAAAATTCTGGTTCTTCGCTCATGTCTTATATCAGCGATACACTTTTTGATGCCAGAACGAGTTTGGATGAATATATGTTTAAGTTAGAAATGTAACAATATTAACTATTTATTTAATTTTATTTTATTAAAATGGACATATACTCTCTGGAGAAGAAAAAGAAGAAGTCCAGTCATCCGTTGCAAAAATGTTTAAAAAATGGTAACAATATTATCATATGCACTTCCTTGATTCAAACCATGATGTTAATGTATATTGTTATCATACTAATAGTTTGGTATCTTGAAAATAAACCAGCAATAGATTCTATCTCAAAATTTCCATGGGTAAATGCAACAAATGACGCAGAGAAGTTTTACTTGTCTATAAGAACATATGATACTAGGAAAACCCTAAATAGTGCAACTGACACAGTTAACATGGTACATAAAATGGTCAAAAAACAACAACAACCAATGGATAAAGTATCAAAAATAATAGATGCGGCATATGATGATAAAGATGTATTTAATCACGCAAAAAAAATATTATTAAAGCTGTATAAACCAGTAGAGGACCTAGAAGATAATCAACAAGTTGTATTTGGCGTATTAAAACATGTAAAAACACAAATGGATAGTATGGAAGTAGATGAAATACATAAACTAACAAAAGATATAATATCTCTCATTGCAAAGTTAGAAGATGTCTTGACTGTTGCAAATATAAAAACATTTTTTGATACTCTGAATATATTGGAGGATAAATTAAATACAACGGACGTTACAATGATAAATAAAGTAATCAAAGATACAGATGACACTATTGTAAAGATAGAACAAGTGAGTAATGTTTTAAATAAAGTTTTACCATAATTAAAGTTTTATTTCTTTCCTACAATTTGGACATTTTTTGTTGTAAGAAAAGCTCTTCTTTATACAGCTTTTATGGAATTCATGACCACAAGGTAATTTTACACCTTTGAAATTCTCCCCTAAACATATGGTGCATGGTCCTTTGCATTTTTTTACTTTTAAACTCTTGAACCCATCCTTTTGCTTCTTTGTTAACTTCTTCTTCTTTATATTATTATTTTCACTCATTGATCTATTCATGACAGTCCTTATCTCTTCATCTACACTTATCCACATGAACATATACATTATCATAACACAGTCTCTCCTTTGAACACCCAAAACCCTGCAAATTTCAGATTGGATTGCATTTTCTGATGGCAAATAGTGATTTTCACCTAAAAAAAGATGTACTATATTTCTTAAACAAGCTTTCATATGACCTGCTTGCATGTCTGATGGAAACCTACCTTTCATACGAACCCTAATCATTTTGTGTATATAAAGAAATATATTTATACTCAATATAAATAATGATTTTATTATGGTTACTTGCTATTTTTTTATGGATGTACTTGATCCCAGTGCTTGTCTTTGGGTTGATATTATTTTTTCCTTTGTTTATTTTCATCGTTCCAATATTTATTGTGCTAGCTCTCATTCAATATTATTTTAATAGGGAAACATTATCTAAATTAGACTACACAAAATGGTTTGGACAAATAGACACCATAGCATTAGAAAAAAAATGTCTAGTAGCATTTCATCCGCATGGAATATTATGCACAGGTATATTAATAGCTCTACACTTTCAGCCTGGCTCAACTACTAAATTTGCAGTAGCGCCATTGTTGCTAAATATCCCTATTGTTGGTTTATTTGCTGAGAAATTAGGTTGTATAGCAGCCACAGAATTAGATATTTCAAATGCGCTGAAAACATACAGTGTAATTATATGCCCAGGGGGTGTACCAGAATTAGTATCAGAAAAACCATATACTAGGAGACATGGGTTTCTTAGAATAGCACAAAAAATGAATGTTCCTATTTTGCCTGTTATTTGCCAGACTAGTTTTTTTGATAGAATCCCCCTACCACTAGAAAATTTTAGAATTTGGGTAGCTAAAATGTTTGGGGTTCCCATTATGCTCCCACCATTAGGTTGGTGCTACACATGGTTACCCAAACCAAAACCAATCAAGATAAAAACATTCCAATTCTTTGAAGTAAAAGGAAATATAGAAGAAGAAAGAAAGAGATATTATTCAGAAATTGTATAGAGTAAAAAGTATAATATATAAGTAAACTTAAATATATTTAAATGGTTAAACACAAATGGGGAGTTATCTACAAACTAACCAATAAAAACAATGGAAAATATTACTTTGGTAAAACTGTTGATTATAAAAATAGGATGTATAGTCATAAACACTCAAAAAAAATATCAAAAACTTATTTAAGCAGAGCTATAAATAAACATGGATGGGA
>MDTB01116127.1_pt1 | contig 10803 bp, 13 predicted proteins | sample 811161 | NCBI WGS metagenome assembly MDTB01 (sample SAMN05326650, study PRJNA326480) | marine metagenome | isolation source: seawater | place: Mediterranean Sea | collected 2009 | reverse complement strand
CATCTAAGGTTATTTCATGATAGAAGAGGCAAAATTCCAGTTGCAGTCAAAACTTGGAACATGGACGCCCGAGACTTTTACGTTACCAAAACTTTTGTCTAATACTTTACACCAATTTTCTACTTGTTTTGGTTTTTTATCTTTACTACCAACTTGAGCGGTGATAACCCCTCCTTTTTTAAGAATTCTCTTTAGACCTTTCATGTTTTTTCTAGCTAAATCAATGCAGTATTGATCGTCATTTAAATCTACAAAAATTTTATCATATTTGGAGTCTTCTACTGATTTAATGCTTTCAAAAGCATCTCCCCAAAATGTTTTAACTTTATTACTTTTTTTAACTTTAGAACAAACTTTCGGTAGATGCTTAAAACATGCATCGACTATTTCTGGATCTAATTCATACCAGTCTATGTAGTTAGCATTATTTTCTAAACACTCTCTCGCTACACCTCCATCACCCCCACCAATAATCGCAATATTTGAATTTTTTTTACTTAAATCATAACTAGATTTAAAAAAATTAGAACTATAAATCTTTTCATCTTTTTCAGCTACTTGAATTTCATGATCGATAAATAATGCATTTCCAAATTCTTCAAGTCTCATTACTTCAACAAATTGTCCTACTTTTGATGTAAAGGTTTCAAGAATATTATTAACAACATAGTATTTTTTTTGGCCAGGAGTACTATAAATGTCGTCATAAAGACCTACGCTACTTCTATCAAAACTATTTGTTACAACTCTGCTATGTTGGATTTCTTTTTTTAATATTTTAAGAGCAATTTTAGGATGTACCTTACCGCAAGTAAAAAAATCAAAGCTTACAACTCCTTTTTCTGGAAAAGTATGAAAACTGAAATGACTTTCAGAAAGAAGTGCTACCAAAGTAAATCCTTGTGGTTCAAACTTGTGAGTGTTTACATTAAGTATCTCTACCTTCGCTGCCTTTGCGATTTTATAGATTATTTTTTCATAAAAAGTGGGAGAATAATCTTTCTTAACACCTAAAAAATCTATTGTGATATGTTCTCCAACTTTAATCATTAAAAAATTAACCTTTTTTATAATTTTTAAATTTTCCTAAAACAATTTTCATTTCTTTTTTTGAAAGTATTTTAGGTGTTCCGATTCTTAGGGCATTTATATATTGATGGCAAATATTTTCTATCTCTTGAGCGAGTTCAAATGCTTTGTCCAAACTTTCACTGAATACAATCTGACCGTGATTTGATATGAGACAAGCTGATCTATTCTTTAAAGCTAGTAAAATGTTTTTAGAAAGATTTCTTGTCCCAAAAGTTGCATATTTAGAGCATTTTATGTCCTCTCCTCCAGCAACTGCTACCATGTAATGAAAAGCAGGGATTGATTTCTGATGAGCAGAAACTGCTGTAGCGCAAGTTGAGTGGGCATGAACTATTGCTTTGGCTTCTTTTTTATTCACATAAATATCTTGATGAAATCTCCATTCAGAAGAGGGTTTTCCCTTCTTTTTGTCGAATCTTCCGTTCAATGAAACAAAAACTATATCGTTGGTTTTAAGTGTAGAATATCTCATCCCAGATGGAGTAATATAAAATCCATCAACCCCTTTAACTTTAGTTCTTATTGATATATTGCCAGATCTTAAAGCGGAAAGATTAGTTGAGTTAAGTTTTTTTGAGTATTTTATAACCTCAGACTTTAATTTTTTCATAAATTTATTGCTGTCTTTTTTACATCCTCAAGGTATTTTTTTCTTTTATCATTGCTTACAAATGGGACAGCAAAATATCTTTTGTACGTAACATCAGTTATTCCACAGATATTAAATACACCTCTACGAAGTCTTTTAGTTGGCATATTTAAAAAGAAAGTTCTTATAGCAAATTGTGGTGATCCATAGGTACAAAATACAACAGCTTTTTTTCCTTTCAATTTGCCAATTGGATAACCGTAATTTCCAAATAATTTTTTAAAGCTAAATGCCCAAGGAGGTGCTAGAACTTTGTCAATCCAGCCCTCAACGATTGCTGGCATTCTAAAATTCCAAATTGGGGCTATCAATACTATAATATCTGAACTCTCTATTCTTTTTTGATGATCTATAACAACCGAATCTGGTTTTTCTCCTGAATAAACTGGGTTAAATTTTTCCTTATATAAATCGACATTGTCTACAGTATTTCCATTTTCTTCTGCTGATTTTATAAATGTATCTCTTATTGCTGCATTAAAAGATTTCTCGTTATAGTGTCCATATACAAGAAATATTTTTTTCATTTAAATAATCCTTTCAACCCTTCTTTTGAAGCTTCACAAATACCTTTTTCGGTTATCAGGCCACTAATATATTTAGCAGGTGTTATGTCAAAAGCTATATTCATTGCTTTACTTTTTTGTGGATAAATTAAAATTTTTTTAAGTTTATTATTTTCATCTAAACCTTCGACATGAGAAAGTTCTTTTGAATCTCGTTCCTCTATGGGTATTTCTTTAAAATCTTTAATATCCCAATCTATTGTTGAACTAGGAAGAGCTACATAAAAAGGAATGTTATTATCATTTGCTGCTAAAGCTTTTAAATAAGTTCCAATTTTGTTTGCAACATCTCCAGTTGACAAAGTTCGATCAGTTCCAACTATACACACATCTATTTGTCCTCTTTGCATTAAAATTCCTCCGGTATTATCTGCGATAATTGTATTTGGTACACCTTCCTCATTTAATTCGTAAGATGTTAAATTTGCTCCTTGATTTCTTGGCCTAGTTTCGTCAACCCAAACATGAACTTTAATTCCTTTTTGATGGGCATGATAAATTGGAGATGTTGCTGTTCCCCAATCTATAGTTGCTAACCAGCCAGCGTTACAATGAGTTAAAATGTTTACTGTATCTTTTTTTTTATTTGATATTTCTTGAATTATTTTAAGCCCATTTAACCCAATTTTTTTACAAAATCTCACATCTTCCTCCACAATTTCATTTGCTTCATTTATTGCTGTATTCAAAATATCTTTTTCATTAATACCTGATAATTTTTTCATCATTCTTTCCACAGCCCATTTTAAATTTATTGCTGTTGGTCTCGAGGCAATAAGATTTTCACTTGATTTCCTTAGAAAAGACAAGTCATTATTTTCTATAATAGATAAAACTAATCCGTAAGCGGCGGTAGCGCCAATAAGTGGAGCACCTCTAACCTCCATTGTCTTTATTGCATTGATAGCATCTTGAACTTTTTTTAAATCTTTAATTACAAATTGATGGGGTAATTTAGTTTGATCAATTATTTTAACTATCTTGTTTTCTAACCAAATTGTTCTATAAGACTTATTCTCAATCTTCATTATTTTTTACCTAAAACTCTTCCAGCAATATTTCTTAATCTTTTTATTGTTTTTTTTGTTCTTAATTTGGGATCAGTTATTATTGCAACATCTAAACAATTATTAGCGGGATCTTTCTCAACTGAATGGTCTTTAAATGTTTTGATTACTTCTTTAATCATGTTTTGAGCATTAGAAGCATTTTTCTGCAAGGTTTGAATTACCATTGAAACATCTACTTCTTCATGATCTGGATGCCAACAATCATAATCTGTTACCATGGCAACAGTACAATATCTAATTTCAGCCTCTCTAGCTAATTTTGCTTCTGGCATATTTGTCATACCAATTACGTCGGCATTCCAAGATCTGTATAAATTAGACTCTGCTAAAGTAGAAAATTGTGGTCCCTCCATTACAATATAGGTTCCTCCCTTTTGATATTTGATATTAAGTTGTTTTAATACTGACTCGCAGCAATTGGATAAACCCGGGCTTGTTGGTTTTGCCATAGATACATGAGCTACAATATCTTCATCAAAAAAAGTTTTTGTTCTCGAAAAAGTTCTATCAATAAATTGGTCAATGATAACAAACTTTCCTGGTTCTAAGCTTTCCTTCAAAGAACCAACAGCTGAGACTGAAATTATGTCTGTTACCCCTAATTGTTTCATTGCATCTATGTTTGCTCTAAAATTTATATTTGTAGGATTTATTTTGTGTCCTCTGCCATGTCTTGGGAGAAAACAAATCTCTTCTCTATTATATTTAGCAATTAGAATTTCATCGGAAGGCTTTCCCCAATCTGTTTTGACTTTCTTCCATTTTGTTGTGTCAAAACCATCCATTTTATATAGGCCACTACCCCCAATTATCCCGAGCTTTCTTTTTTTCATCATTTAATTATTAATACTTTTTTGCTAGATAATGAAGCTAAATATGGATTTAAAAAAATATATAAGATCAATTCCTGACTATCCTAAAAAGGGAATATTGTTCAGAGATATCACTACGCTTATTAAAAATCCTGATGCATTAAACTTTGCTATAAATAAGATTGTTGAAATATCAAAAAAAGTAGAATTCGACAAAGTTTCAGCAATAGAATCTAGAGGTTTTATTTTTGCAACTACTGTTTCCTATTTGTGTAAAAAACCTTTGGTTTTGTTTAGAAAAAAAAACAAATTACCTGCAGATAGACACTCAGTTGATTTTCAATTGGAATATGGAAAAGCTACAATTGAGGTACACAAAGACTCTATATCAAAAGGTGAAAAAATCTTAATAATTGACGATCTTATTGCTACTGGCGGCACTGCAGAAGCAGCGGCAAAGCTTGTCGAGATTTCGGGAGGAAAAGTAGCTGGATTTATATTTGTAATAAACTTATTTGATTTACCAGGAAATGAACTATTAAAGAAAAAATCTTATTTTGTAGAGAGTTTAATTGACTTTCCTGGTCATTAAGGTGTTTTTTTCAGAAAATTTTTTATATAATCTTTTAAATTAATTTTTCCAAAATATCTATACACTTTATTTGAAAGATTCATTTTTGTTAATGCTGAAGCATATCTTTCTCCAGGTCTTTTGGGTAAATATTTAATTTTTGAGTTAAACATTTTTGCAACTTCTACTAAAGTATAAGATTTTTTATTAGCTATACTATAATGTCTACAAAGATTTTTTTTCCAAGCTAAAAAACATACTTTAATTGTATCATCAATATGAGTGAATCTTCTTGTTTGAGTTCCTGGTCTTACTACTGGCAAAGGTTTTTTAATTCTATAATTATTTTCAAATATACCTATAACTGTAGCCATCTTACCTTTGCTTATTTGATGAGGTCCATAAACATTATAAAAGTAAATTACTTCATACTTAAAACTAAACCATTTTTTTAAATTTTCTAAAAGTTCTAAATTTTTTGCTTTTGTAAACGCATATGGGGACAAATTTTTATCATTACCTTTATTTCCTAAGGATGCAGAAGTTGCAGAATAAATTAATTTAATTTTATTTTTAAGACAAAAATTAAAAACTGCATTCGTTCCTATAGAATTAGAATCTATACACTCATTCATTTTTAAAAAACTTTGATAAATTCTTGCAAATTCACCAAAATGGAAAACTGTTATTATTTTTCGATCATTTTTAATTATTTGAAAAATATTTTTTGTTTCACCTTTTAAATACTTAACTCTTTTATTTTTAATATGATTTTTTTTACTACTTGAAGAGTAATTATCTAAACTTAAAATTTTATATTTAGTTTTTTCTAATAATAATTTTATTAAGTTAGTTCCTACAAAACCTGCTCCTCCAGTGACTAATATAGTTTTATTAGATTTAACCATTGAATTTTATTTATATTTATAAGTTAAGATAAATCAATCTAAAGTTGGTCTTTGCCAAGAATTTTTACCTAATATTGAGTTGACTAGTCCACTTAACCTATGAAAATAAATTTCTCTTTTTTCTTTATTAAGAAAAATGGAGTAAAAAAGACTCTTAAAAATTGCAGAAAATAATTTTGGACTTACTTTAATTAGTGCAATAAAAAAACCATTATACTTCTTGTGATAATAAAAAGTAGACCACATCCAATGCCAATTTCTTGTAAGTTCAATTTTGTAAGAATGTAATTGATTAACAGACTTCCCTCCATAATGAGTAATTTCTATGGTCGGGTTTAAAAATATTTTTTCATTACAATTTTTTATCCTTCTGCATAAATCGATTTCTTCAAAATATAAAAAAAAATTTTTATCAAAGAAACCTATTTTTGAAAATTTTTCCATATTAAGAAACATTGCAAATCCCTTTACATTATTTACCTCAACTAATTCCTCATTGTTAAATTTTTCAGAAAATGATTGACCATTAAATGGGGCCATAATTGCGAAATTGTTATTTTTTGCAGAACTAATTAAAAAGTTATCTAAAGTGTTTTTAGCTAATTTTGTATCTGGATTTAAAATTAAAGAATATTTTGTTTTAACTTTTTCTAGTCCCAAGTTGTTTGCTTTACCATATCCTAGATTTTCTCCAGCTAGAAAACATTCTACATTTGAGAATTTTTTTTCTACTTTATGTTTAAAATTAATATTATTTGAATTTTCAACAATTATAACCTTATAGTCGTGATTTATAGACTCTAAACAATTTTCTATTTCTGTTTCGCTATTAAATGTAGCAATTACTACTGTAAGATCTTTATTCGTCATTATTTAAACAATATTTGATTTTAGTAATTTAATATAATAAATCAAAATATTCTAATTTTTAAATTATGAAAAGAATCATTATAACAGGGGGTTCGGGCTTTATAGGCAGTAATTTAGTAAAATATTTTTTAAAAAAAAAATATTTTGTTATAAATATAGACAAGTTGTCATATTCGGCAAATAAATACAATCTGAGAGATATAAAAAGTTCAAATTATAGATTCTTTAAAACTGATATTAATAACAAAAAGAAAATTTCTGAAATTTTAAAAAAATATAAACCTTCAATTATTTTTAATCTTGCAGCAGAAACTCATGTGGACAGATCTATCGATAGTCCTAAAGAATTTATTGAAAGTAATATAATTGGTGTTTTTAATCTCTTAGAGTCAATTAAGTCTCATAATAAAAAAAATAAAAATAAAATAAAATTAATACATATTTCAACTGATGAAGTATATGGGGATATAATAGATAAATCTAAAAGATCGAATGAACAATATCCGTATAAACCAAGTTCACCCTATGCTGCATCAAAAGCAAGTGCAGATCATTTAATAAAGTCTTATGTACGAACGTACAAATTTCCAGCGGTAATCTCCAACTGTTCAAATAATTATGGTCCACGTCAATTTCCAGAAAAAATAATTCCTAAATTAATATTTAATATATTAAAAAACAAACCTTTGCCGATTTATGGAAAGGGTTTAAACTCTAGGGAATGGATTTATGTAGAAGATCATTGTAAAGCTTTAGATATTCTATCTTTAAAAGGGAAAATTGGTGAGAGTTATAATATAGGGAGTGGTAAAAATCTTAAAAATATCAACTTAGTTAAGTTAGTTTTAAAAATTATGAAAAAAAAATTACCTAAACTTGGGCGCAATGTGAAAATTAAATTTGTAAAAGATAGACCGGGTCATGATGTAAGATATGCTTTAGACTCAAAAAAAATGCTCAAATCATTTAAGTGGAAAGCGTCTACAGATATCAAAAAAGGGTTAACAAAAACTATTGATTGGTATTTAAACAATCTAAATTATTTTAACTCTGTATCTAAAAAACTTTATATTAATAGGATTGGCTTAAAAACATGATCAAAAAAGGAATAATACTTGCAGGTGGATTAGGGACGAGAATGAGTCCACTAACAAAAGCTGTTAACAAACAGTTGTTACCAGTTTATGATAAACCATTAGTTTATTATCCTTTATCAGTTCTCATGTTAGCTGGAATAAAAGAAGTTTTAATTATTGTTAACAAAGGACAAATGGGTCAGTTTAAAAAAGTTTTACCCAATGGAGAAAACTTAGGAGTTAAAATTCAATATAAAGAACAAGATAAACCAAGGGGATTACCTGATGCTTTTATAGTAGGTGAAAAGTTTATTGGAAAAAGTTCTGTTGCGCTTATTTTAGGAGATAATTTCTTTTACGGTCAAAACTTAACTAAACAACTAAAAGATTGTACAAAAATAAAAAAAGGTGCAAAAATCTTCCTACACCCTGTTAAAAATCCTTCACTTTATGGCGTTGCAACAATTAATAAGTTTAATAAAATTATAAAAATAATTGAAAAACCAAAGAAACCAACTTCTAATTTAGCGGTAACTGGACTATATTTTTTTGATAACAAAGTTATTGATTACAGCAAATCTTTAAAACCTTCAAAAAGAAATGAAATTGAAATTGTTGATTTGCTCAATAAGTACAAGAAAAATAAAAAACTAACTGCAGAATTATTAGGAAGAGGAGGAACTTGGCTTGATACTGGCTCAATTAGTGACTTTAATAACGCATCTAATTTTGTTGGAACAATTGAAAACAGACAGGGTTTCAAAATTGGATGTATTGAAGAAATAGCTTTCAGAAATGGATGGATAAATAAATCTCAACTTAGAAATTCAATGAACTTTTATGGAAATTGTTTGTACTCTAAATACCTGAATTCAATAATGAATGGTAAATAAATATTTCGTAAAATTATTAAAAAGATCCATATTATGAACTCTCTTAAAATGTATTGTTTGAGTTTAAACCCAAAGCATTTAGAAATTATAAAAAAGCTTGACTATATTCCTGTAGGATTAGGTGAAGAAACTTTCTCAGAAGATTGGCTGTCTGATCGTACTAAAAATAATATCTCTCTAAAAAATAAATTTTATGGTGAATATACTTTTCATTACTGGATATGGAAGAATTATTTAGACCAATTAGGAAATGAGTGGATTGGTTTTTGCCAATACAGAAAATTTTGGTCCGTTGATAAATCTGGTATTCAAAATGTTAACTTTAAATTATTCAACAATTTTATTCTCAAAGAGATACCTAAAGAATATTTGAATTATGACTCAATCTTAGGAGAACCTTTGTATATAAATCAATTTAGATTATCTAAATTTTTAAAAAACAACATCAAAACTATGGCCAAAAATCCTAGTTTATTTTTTAATAAAAATAAAAGAACAATAAAGTTTCATTTTGACATGATGCATGGATCAAATAATTTAGACAAGGCAATTGAGTTGTTAGATATTAAAGAAAAAAATGATTTTAAAAATTTTATAAATACGAATGTATCCTTTAACCCACAAAATATGTTAATCTGTAAATCCAAAGAAATTCTAGTATCTTATTATGAATCAATTTTTCCTTGGCTTCAAAGATGTGAAAGTGTCTTTGGTTTTGATGATTTGAAAGGATATGGTTTGCAAAGAATTTACGCGTTTCTAGCTGAAAGATATATGTCATACTGGTTTCAAAAGTATACTAAATATAAAATTATGCCAATTTTTTTCAAAGATCTGACAGATTATCTTGAACATGAGCAAAATATAAACGAGAATAATGAATGAAAATTATCAACACAAAATTTAGTGGATTAAAAATCATTAAAACAAAAGTTCATAAAGACTCGAGAGGTCATTTCGTTGAACTTTTTAGACACAGTTTTTTTAGAAAAAATAAATTTATTTTTACCTGCTCATCAAAATCTAAAAAAAATGTTTTAAGAGGCATGCATTTTCAAAAAAAATTTGGACAAGGGAAATATCTCTCTGTCTTGAAAGGTAAAATTCTTGATGTAGTTATAGATCTGAGATCTAAATCTAAGACTTTTGGGAAACATTTTAAAATCATTATGTCAGACGAAGATGGCAAATCGTTATTTATACCGGCAGGTTTTGCTCATGGATTTCTCGGCCTGGCCTCAGAAAATATAATTACATATCATTGTACAAATTATAGATCAAAAAAAAATGAAATGGGAATTAAATGGAATGACAAAAAGTTAAAAATTAAATGGCCTAAAAAAAAACTAATTATATCTGATAAAGATAAAAAAAATTTAACATTTGATGAATATTTAAAAATCGCAAAAAAATGAAAATTGAATCCTTTGCTAAAAAAAGTGGGACATTAATTCCCATTTCATTCAAAAAAAATATCCCAATAAAAGTAAAAAGAATATTTTTTATACTTGGTAAAAAAAACTTTGTAAGAGGAGATCATGCCCACAAAAAGTGTTCTCAGTTTCTATTTCCAATTTTAGGAAAAATTCATATTTCATCAGAGAATAGAAATGGTAAAAAAAATAAAATTTTAAATTATAAAAAGAAAGAAGGTCATTTATTAAAACCTTTAACTTGGTGTAAAATTAAGTTTTTATCAAAAAATTCTATTTTGATGGTTGCATGTGATATGGAGTATAGTTTTAGAGATTATATCGAAAAATACGAAGATTTTAAAAGAATTATCAAAAAATAAATATGAAAATAATAATTACAGGTTCATGTGGTCATATTGGTTCGTTTGTCTCAAACAAAATTTATAAAATTAAGAAATTAAAAGAATTAATTTTAATTGATAATTTTAGTTCTCAAAGATATTTTTCTATTTTTAATATTCGTAATAAGGTTAAAACAAAATTTTATGAAATTGATATAAGTAAAAAAGACTCTTTAAATAGATTTAAAAAAACCGATTATTTAATTCATTGCGCGTCTTATACTAATGCTGAGGGCAGTTTTAACATCAAAAAAGAAATGTTCAGGAATAATCTTGATTGTATGAAGAATGTAATCAATTACTGTAAAAAATTTAATTCTAAATTAATTCATATTTCTTCAACAAGTGTTTATGGAAAACAGGTAAAAATTGTTAATGAAGATAACGACCATTTTCTCAAACCTCAGTCACCTTATGCCGAAATAAAATTATTAGAAGAAAAAATGCTTAAAAAAAATAGTAACAAATTAAAATATATGT
>MDTB01217783.1_pt1 | contig 10804 bp, 18 predicted proteins | sample 811161 | NCBI WGS metagenome assembly MDTB01 (sample SAMN05326650, study PRJNA326480) | marine metagenome | isolation source: seawater | place: Mediterranean Sea | collected 2009 | reverse complement strand
TTCTGACATATATCCATCAAAAGGCTCAGCACTTCCCCCATGTGCAATACCTATTCTATTTGCATTAGAATTATTAAAAAATTGATATGTTGTATCTTGAGGTGGATAACTCACAGCAGAAAAAGAAGTTTCTTGCGTGCCATTTACATAAAGTTTATATCTATTAGAATCAGTTCCTTGTGTTGAATCAAAAGCAAAAACTATATGATACCAAGCTGAAACATCTCTAAATAATCTATTAGTTTTTAAAAAATATTCTGTGCTAGAGGTGCTTACAGTTAATTCTATTGCATCTGTATTTTTAAATTTTAATTGATTATCATTTCCACTTCCAACATATGAGTTTACAATTTGTTGAGTTGCACCAAGAGTGGTTCTTTTAACCCAAACTGACATTGTAAATTTTTTATTATTTGTTGGTGTTCCCCAAGTATTTCTTGATAAATTATCTGAACTCCCATCATCAAATCTTAAACTGTTTGTAGAAAAAGGAGCAGGAGCACTTGGCCAATTACCTGCAAGTTGTGCTTGATACTGTTCTTCGAGTGACCAGACGCCAGATGCAGATGTATTTGTTGGATCATTAACTGGTCCTATAATTCCGCCGTTGTCTCTAGCCATAAATTTCTCCTTTAAGGTTTAGCATAAACTCAAACCTCTAAGAGATTATTTCATATGAGATAACACACTCTAAATCTGAGTTAGCAGAAGCTAAACCATTAATAACTTGGTTTTCTTCTAAATAAAAAGAATTATTTTTATCAATAACAGATAATGTAGCATCAGCTGGTACAGAAATTGTACTTGCTAAAGCTCTTTCATTTGAAAGATCATTATATTTTATTGTAACATCAGCGGCACTAGTGCCATCAATGTTTGATACCATAATTGAATTAATTTTAAAAACTGTATTTGCAGTAGCTGTAACTAAGTTTGCGCTAGTAGTCGTTAAAGCAAATACATCTGTCTTACCATTAATGGTTGCGACATTTACTATATTTGGGTTTGCCATATTTTCCTCCTATTATCCAAATACAATGGCCATTGCAATTGCTTTTCCTGTAGAAATTCCTGCAGTTGAAAAAGATAATTGACCTGAACCATCAGTTGTTAACGCTTGCCCACTTGTACCATCAGATGTTGGTAATTTAAAGTAGGTAGACGAACCAGTATTTGCTATACCAGTTACATTAATATCACCTAAGTCTGCCATTACATCAAACATTGTAGTTCCGTCCGTATAAACTAATGTTTTAGCGCCTTGTTTTAATTCTACACCTGTTCCTCCAGTTGGAGCAAAAGTTAATGTTTGACTTCCTGTAGTGTTATTAAATACTGTGTACTTTGTTTCTACTGCATCAGTAAAAACATGAATGTTACCTGTTAAGGCTCCTGTAAATTCTAATATTGCATTGTGAACTTGGTCATCTGTACTTGAATCGTCTGTATTAGATGTAGAATTATTTGATGTTAATGTAACATTAGCAGATCCCGCAACGTCAACTGACTGATAACCCTTTACTGAACTATCAATTCTATTGAAAACATAATTAACTAAATTACCCCAAGTACCTGAATTTTCTCCGGAAGCTTGACGTTCTAATTTTAATCTCGATGTAAAACTTGATGGCATAAATTGTTTATACTCCTAATTATTAATATTGTAAATATTATACATTTGGATATTGTTTGTCTACCTTAATATATTTGTCCAACTTTCAGAACTCGCATTTGCGAGTATATTAGTCCAGTTTTCTACATTCGTATTCGTAACAATTGGATCCCAGAATTTAAGAGTAGCAACACTAATATTTGCTTGATTTCCACTTATTGAGATAAAGTTTTCAGATTGAGTAGTAACTGTACCTAAATTAGCAACTATTTCTTGACCAGTAATATTAAAGAATCCAGAAGCACTAATTGATATAGTATTAGCAGTAGTTGTTAATTCTTGTCCTGTTATATCAATAATATTTTCAGTGGTTGTAGTAATATCTTCTAAACTAATAGTAGCGTCAATTCCTGATATATCAATAAAGTTAGCTGATCCAACTGTAGCTGTTCCTAGTTCTACATTAGCTTCAAGAGTAGGAGTATTTATTACAATAGATCCTCCTGCTACAACTGCAAAAGTATTTACAGTAGCAACAAGTTCTTCTCCTGTAGCTTGAACAGTTGCTCCTGCTGCAACTGTTTGATTACCTAAAGATGTAGTTAATTCTTCTCCAGTAATTGCAAATGGAGCTGTACCGATAACAGAAACATTATTTACTGAAGATGTTAATTCTTGACCATCTTCAATAAAGACAACGCCGTCACCTGTAACTAAACCGCCTAGTCCTTCATTCCAAGGACCAACGTTCCATTCTTCACGAGACCAACCTAATCCCCAATTTAATGCTGCTGAAGCTTGTAAGCCAGTGATATTAACACCAACATCAGGTGATTGATTCCAAGGACCTGAATTCCAGGTCTTTCTGCCCCAACCTAGTTCAACAGCCATAGGAGTAATTCTCCTATGCTATTCTGATTAAGCCGTTAGTAGCGTCTGCGTTAGGAAACTGTAATTCAAAAGTACCGTTAGTAGATGTTTTAACTCCGCCAAAATCTAAGACAGCAATTGATGAATTACTGTTGTTTGCATTATAAATTAATGCAGCTTGAGCTGATATTGTAGCATTTGCAAATGATACATTATCTGCATCAAAAATAGCAGTTGTTCCATCAGTTGTGACTGTTACGTTAGTTAAAGTAGCACCGCCTGTTGTATAGTTAGTACCACTACTTGAAATTTCGTTAGCAGTTGTATACGCTGTAGTGTTTTGATTTAAAGTCGCAGTGTTATCATACAATGCACATTTTAATGTTTGTGACTCTAAGTTTCCACCAGGCGACATTAAATCCTGCTTGAACGAAACTGTGATCGCTTGAGATATTGCCATTATTGTCCTCCAGTTAATGTGTTTTCGCCTAATGGACTACCAGGAAACTTGTAGTCGGTTCTTCTTCTTCTACGAGCTTCATTATTAATAGCAGCCACACTTTCGGCATATCTTTGTTTATAGATATTATAGTCTTCCATGTTCTTTGTAAAGAGATTTGCTTCAGCAAGACTACCGTATAAAAGAGCATCAGAAGCATTCTCTGTATACCAATTAGTGGTATTGCTATTTGACAATGGATTAATTCTACCTTGATAGCCTAATTCCATTACATATGCTGAATCTGGAGTAGGAGCTACATATAGATGGGTATCATCAAAATTAGAAAAATATCGTGGTTGAGATGTAATAGAAGCGTTAGGCCAATATTCTTGAATATATTCAGTCGGCTTAATTTCTAAAAAAACTCTATTTCCATCACCATCTATAATATTTAAATAATTAATAAGCATAGGGTCAACAGTGGTAGGTAGTGTTATAAATCTATCTCCTACAGACATAGAAGAAGTTACATTTTCATTGAAGCCTACAGGATCAATATCTCTTGAAAGTTTAGTTTGAGTATTTTCTATAAAGTTATCTAGTTGAGCAGTAAAGTCAGTTCCAGTATTTTCAGCCCAAGTTTGAATATCACTCTTTAGACTGCTGTATGTCATTGTCATCTTTATCTACTCCTTTTACATCAAATTTAGACCATACATGACCTTTAAATGCGTAAGTTCCATAATGAGTTAATGGACTTGTTACATCAGCATGTATTTTACCGCCTATCTTTTGCCATAAACGACAAAAAGCATAATCTTCACTTAGATATCTATTACTTTTTTCATCAATAATACAGTCAAAAAATGCAAAACAATTATCACTTGAAAAACGTTCATTATTAATAATTTGATCCGATGTATATTTAAGATTTGGATAAGCTTCTTTCATCTTATAGAAAACTTCTTTTTTAATACACATAAAACCAGTTGCTGCATCTAAGACTTCAGTAAAACCGCCTTTTACTTTAATATCTAAAGGTTTAGCAAAATTAAGATTATAGCCCAAAGCTTTTTGTTCTAAATTTTTAGTATCACCTTTTTCTACAAACTTATCTACAGATTTCCAGTCAATAGATTTTCTAGGATATATACCAGCACATACATCATGATTACTATTTAATAATTTCCATACAGCTTCTCCGGTAAATCCTATATCACTATCTATAAACATTAAATGAGTAAATCGTTCTGGGTCTTCATTATCAGCATCTAAAAATTGTGTTACTAAAGTATTTCTAGCTCTAGTAATTAAACTTTCATTACCCATAGTATTTAAATGCATTTGAAAGCCATGTTGATTAGCTACTTTAACTGTATCTAAAATTCCATGTAAGTAAGCTTCTGTAAGTTGACCGCCATAACAAGGTGTTGCGACCATTACACCTAATTTTTTATTTTCATTCATGATGTTACGACTGTAACATTTCCTAGGTCAATTGATAACAAATTTGTGCTAGCTTGTGCGATACCTACATTAGAGACAGAACCTGATGTAGATGGATAAATAAGATTGATTTGATTAGGAACACCTCCAGTTGCAGATAAATTTGCTTGAGGTCTAGCATTTTGTAAAGATTGTGCATCTGTATAATAAGTTAAATCTAATTGTGGTTGTTTTGGTTCAAACTCAGAAGTATGTACTAAAGCTCCTGTCCATTCAAAGACCATTTCATTATAGGGAAATTCCATACCTGAACGATCAGATATAGCTCTAGCATATTCTCCACTTGAAAATTTTTTATGAGGTGCTCTATGAGGCTTATTACTTCTATCAGCAAATCTTGGCATTAGTTATAATAACTCGTACTAGGTAATATTCTAGTAGATGGCGAGTCATCTCCTGCTATTAATCTTTCATACGCTTGTTCATAATCTAATTTTAATTCAGCTCTTGTGTTAATATCTATTCCTGGTCTTTTTTTAGATAAATAATAAGCAAGTCCTGCACACATACATTCAAAAGCTCTAAAAGGTATATCTAAATTTTGTTGTACTCCATCAACAGTAGAAGCTGTAACATCTTGAATTTTTCTCATTCGATAATATCTTAAAGTATAAGCTTGATCAGGTGTTGGATAAATTAAAACTTGCGGTGTATTTAATCTCTGTAAATAAAATTGAGTAGGCCTAGACTGTTGTGTTTTATTAGAGATAGCAGCATAATCATTTACGCCTAAACGTGTCATTGAATACTCAGTTGAACCATCTAAGATATTAGCATTAATAATATCTATTGTATCATAATCAAGTGTATAAGTATTCGTTCCCTGAGTCAGAGATAAATCTTTTAATTCAACTGTCCATTGATTGTAACCTCGATTAGCCCAATCACTAAACATAATATTTAAACTACGTCTTGCAGAACGCACATCGTAGCCTAAAATAGGATCTCCTCCTATTCTATCATATGCTTCCTGTATAACATCGTTTACAGTTAAATTAAATGTTGCTGTACCCGAAGTAGCCATTATGCAAAAAATACTGTTACGCCACCGACATTAGTTAAATTCGCTTGTAAGTTTGCAGAAAATTTAACTCCTTCATCTGGTAAACTAATATTGATTGGACCACTATCAGCACTTGCTCCTGTAGTTACTGTAAACTTAGTAACATCTCCATCTGCAAAAACAACACTTCCTGATGATGCAGTTGGAGTGATAATAAATGCTTTTAATCTAGTTGCTCCTCCAAATAATGCTACATTCGACCCTGTTGTCGATGTACTATTTGCAAAAATATCAGATCCTGCCATATTTTCCTCCTTATACTAAACCTAGTTTTCTTAATTGATCATATAATAGACTAACTCTATCTGTTTGGCTACTAGGTTGTGTTATTAAGCCTTGTAGATATTGTTTTTGTCGAATTGAGCCTAAATCCATAGCTGGTAAGTTTAAATCTTTAGTAGGCCTTCTCATCATAGATGTATCTGGTTTAATAGTAACAGGTTCTTGATCTCCACCAAATTCTTTTAAAACTTTACCAATTCTTTCTATTTTTTCATCTAAATCATCTTTTTTAGCTTTTTGTTTTTCTTCTTCAATTAAAATTTGTTCTCCCGTTTTAGTTTGACCAGGATAATCTTCTATACCAGCAATATCTTTTTGTTCTTCTGTTGCTGTATCTTCATATTCTTTTTTTGCTGCTTCAAATTCTTTATATTTTTCTATTGACGATATTTCTTCTTCTTGTTCTTCATCTACATTTTTTCCGTAGTTTTTTAGAGCTTCGCCTAATTCTCTTAGTCTTTCAAACATATTTTCTCCTAGTTATGAGGGCCCGAAGGCCCTCTAAAACTATATTAGCTTAAATTATTGTTTTGAACATATCTAACAGTTATAAAACCTTCACCATCACCTGTATTAGTGTTAGTTACAAGAATTCTTCTATCAGTAGTTCCAACGTCAGCCCAGTTATTAACTCTAGTTGCATCAGCTCCAGCAGTTGCAGAAATTATTCCTAATGTTCCGCCTGCTACAGCAGCCGCTGCTGTTAATGCAGTTGCATCACCAGTCCAACCAATACCAGCTGTAGTTGCTGCTCCTGTCCAAATTACATCTACTGATAATTCAATAGCTACGATTTGTGAGTTTGCAGGAATTACAATATTAGTTGTACCATCAGCTTGAGTTATTGCTTGTGATTGACACATTACAACTTGACCAGTGTTTTTTACATCTGAACCTAAAGTAGTTCCAGTTGTATCTTTAATTGTTCCAGCCTTAATAGGACCAGAAAATGTAGTTGTTCCCATAGTCTATCCTCCTTTGATAGTCCGCTTTCGCAGTCGTTGGGTTTATACTAGGCGACTATAAGCCGCCTAGTATTTTAAAGGGTTGCTTACGCAGCTCCTTCTGAACCGTAGATAGTTCTCCAGTCAGTGAAACCGAAAGAATATCTTTCTCTAACTTTGTATCTTAGATTACCAGTTTCAAAATCGCCTTCAACAGCTTTTTTCATTGGTGATCTTACAAAGTGTTTCATTCCATCAGGACAATCAGTCATAATGAAGTATTGATCAGGGTCAGTTAATCTTTGGTTAACTGTTACTCCGCCTGGAATCATACCCATATTTCTCATTGCATTGATATCATTGTCCGCAGTTCCTGGTCTTAAATTAGACTTCAGGATTCTTTCAGCAATGAACACCAATTGAGGTGGAACGATTAGTTTTTGTCCAGTTAATGCAATTGGTATACTTCTGTCATCAACCGCAGTTGAGATTTGAATCAGTAACTGCTCTAAAGAAGTTTCTGATAAATCTGCCGCTGTTGATAAAGTGTTAGAAGCAGTACCACCGCCACCTAGTGGGTGAGAAGCGTTCAATAAAGAAACACCATCGCCACCTACTGAAGTAGTAGTTGCATTGTTTAGGATGTTTGCACCTTTGATTTCTTTAGTGTGTTGCATTGATCTTGCTAAAGCTCTAGCATATTTTGCTCCTAAAGATCCGTATAAACCATCTTCTTCAGCTTCCTCAGTGATTGAGAATGCTAAAGCTACAGTTTCGTGTACGTATCTTGAAACGAAGCCTTCTCTGCCTGACTCGTAAGATATTGCAGCACCTTCAGCTTTTGTAGGTGCAGCACCGAAGCCGACCATTTGTACATCTTCTTCGAATGCTTTTTGCGATTGCTCGATAGAGTAGATTTCTCTCCACTGTTCTGGATAGTTATCATACTCCATACCAAACACGGTATTTAAACCTAGATTGAGCTGTTTGGTAAATAGTGCTCTATTTAATGCCATAGTTCAATCTCCTTATACGCCAGCACCAGCACCGCCAACACCGTATAGTGATTTATTAATAACCACTTCTACTTTTGCGTCTGCGCCGACTGCATTGTTTGGTTCATCAACTAATCTTAATATTCTTAAAACTTTAGATGTAGTTGCTAAAGTAGCAATATCTAATTCGTCTGTAGAATATCCGAAAGTTGAATTGAATGTACCGATAGTTACGTTTGCTAACTCACCAACATTGGCTGCAGCAAAAGTACCATTACATTGTACTTTATAAGTGATGTTTGGATCATCATATACAAGTGCTTTAACATCTGTATTTGCTTTTACATCTGTATTTGCGTTCCAAACTTTAGAGAACTTGACGTCTCCAGTAGAGTTTTCAATATACTCAACTCCGTAGAATACGCCTAAAGCATTTCCTCCAGCTGTACCTCTAATTACAGTTCCGTCTGTAGTCATAGTAACTAAGTCGCCACTTGCAATTGTAGTGCCGTAAGAGTTTGCAATAGGATATTCTTGGGGTCTGATAACTCCACCTGTTAAGTGTCTCAAAGGTATAAAACCTTGAGGGGCATCTGTATTTGCCATAGTTATAACCTCCTAAGTTATAAGTTGCTTTTTTACTCTTTAAAGCCGCCTCTTGTAACTGAAGTCTTGAAGGTTTTACTAATTGGATTTCCAGGTTGTTCTACTTTGTGAATATCTTGTTCGACTGATCTCATTAAGTTTTCAGTCATTTGAGCGTAATATTCATTACGTTGATTTACCATTTCTTCAGGCATTTCACAGAGTACCATACCTTCAATACCAATGTAACCAGCAAATTTGCCATGTTCAATCGTAGGAAAGTTTTGAGCGTTCTTGACAGTTTTAATGTCACGAGGTTCCCAACCTTCTCTCATACGTTTAGCAACGTTTGTTGGCTGTTCCTGTCCTAGTACCATGGTTGCAATCCATCGCTGTTTAAAACCAGGTCTTGGTTCAGGAGCTTCAAGTAAATTACTTGGGCGCCATTGTGAAACTCTAGTTGAACTTTCAACTCTAGTTTCGTGTTTTATCTTATTGTCTTTATTCATGTCGTGCTCCTATCTGTCACGTATTGGTGCTAAAGTTTTTTACTTCTTTAGCGAACCGTTTTAGTGCCGCTTCATCATTGATATCAATGCCGAAATTTTTAGCTGTTGCTAAATCATCCGCAGTTAGCTTAACTCTATTACTGTTGCTAGTTTTTTTACGACTAACTCCAGCAACTGGAGATTGCACTCTGTTAGTTTTTTGTACCACATTTTGGTCATCATTGGAAGTGTTTTCGTCTGATTTTGAGAAGAATTTAAGACCACTAGATTTTAGTCGTCTATTCATTTCTTCATAATATTCAGGATCATTCACATCCCAACCTTCTTCTGTAAGCTCTGAATCAATTCCATAAGCCATAGCAGTTTCTTTTCTATAACCAGGTTTATTGAACCATTTAGAGTTTTCTTTTACCCAATCTTTAGCTAAAGGAGGAGTTTTAACATCTTTTTTCTCCTCTTTTTTAGGTTTAGATTCAGCATATTCAGAAGTTTTTTGCATTTGACCTCTTAAATCAGCCATTTTTTCATAAAGTTCTACTTGTTTATCAGTATTACCTTCTTCAATAGCCGTTTTAAGCTCTGCAGATACTGATTTATGCTGATTAGCAAGAGATTTATTAGCTATATCATAAGTTTTTGTCTCTAACTCAGCTAATCTCTGCTCTAACTCAACAGCTTTTTGTTCAGCTTCTGCTCTTTTTGCCACTTCTTTTGCAATTCTTTTACGAACTTTCTCTGAATAAGGCATATCTTCAGAGTAAGGAGGAGCTTTTGGCTTTTCCTCTTGCTGTTTAGTTTCTACTTTCTCATCTTGAGCTTCAGAAATATATTTATCAATTGGATTTTCAGGGACTTCAATTTCTTTGTCCGCTGAATCTTCTCCTAAATTGACTTCTAACTCTTTCTGCTCTTGCTTTTCTTCTTCTATCATAGTTACTCCTATGTTGTCATTAGTCTAAACTAACGTATATTATAATTGTTGAGATACAACTTCTGGATTGTCCAATGTTGCTAATATCTCATCGTCATTAATTATCACCATCTTTACTTTTTGTACAGAAATCTTTGCTCCTGCATAACGACCAAATACTACCCAATCTCCTACTTTACACCAAGGAGCTTTTCTATCAGAGTAACACTCTGGTCCCATTGCGATAACTTGACCAACGGAATTTAAATAACTTTGTTGTTCTTTACTATTATCAGTTAATATAATTCCACCTTTTGTTTTTTCAATTACACCTCGTGGTCTAATTAAAATTCTATATCCAGCTGGTACAAGTACCTTTTCTGGTGTAGGCACATCACTATCTGTTGCCCATATATCCGCATTAATCATCTTCGTCTATTGTTCCTTTCTTGTAACGTTCAATAGTTTCATTAATTATTTCTAATGATTTATCCAAGCCTTGTGCCATACCATGCACACGTTTGAATTCTTCTATGTTATCTACACCTTTAGACAACAAATTTTTACCTAAATTATCTTTATACTCTTTTATCTGTTTCTTGATCGCTTGAATCAGCTGTTCCATTATTGAGTTCTTTCTGTATAGTTTCTAATAAGTCATCAAAACTTTTATTCATTTCTTCACTGACTTTTGCGAATACTCTTGGTTTGACAACTTTAATAGAAAGATTTTTATTTTCTAAATACTTTTTAGCTTGTCTAATTGTTTCTGCTTTTACAGACATATTACTGTTCACGTCTTGCGACTTTCGATGCTGCTTCTACTATCTTAGCTTTTGTTTCAGCATCTTTTCTAGCGTTTTGTTTTTCGCTATTTTTAACGCCCTCTTGGAATCTAGCTTTTCTAATATTTAATTCTTCTGCTTTAAGTTGTAAGTTTGCTTGCTTCTCTTGCATTTCCATATTTTGTTTTTGTTGCTCAGGACTTTGTGGCATTGAGCCTATTAGCTGTTGTGCCGCCTGAGCTGCAGCCGCTGCAATTCTATTTTCTTGTTCAATAGAAATTTCTTTAGTATCTTCGTCTTT
>MDTB01117793.1_pt1 | contig 10804 bp, 8 predicted proteins | sample 811161 | NCBI WGS metagenome assembly MDTB01 (sample SAMN05326650, study PRJNA326480) | marine metagenome | isolation source: seawater | place: Mediterranean Sea | collected 2009 | reverse complement strand
TGTTTGAGTCGACTATAAATGATACTGAATTTAAAAGAGAGCGTTCGGTTGTTATTCAAGAAATGTTAAGGGGAAAAGCCAGCCCGTATCGGCAATTTTATCAATTGAGTACGGATCATTTTTATACGACGAGTGCCTTAAAAGTCCCGATTATTGGGTATGAGGATCGTTTGTTACGCGTAACGACAGCGGATGTGTTTAATTACTATAAAGCGCGATATACCCCAGATAATATGGTCTTAGTGATAGGAGGAAATTTAGATGAGGCCTTTATTAAAGGAAAAGTGAAGCAACAATTTTCGGCTTATAAACGAGGGCTTCACTCGGTGACTGTTCCGATTGAAACGAGTGTACATAGTGCGTCTAATAAATTTCATTATGGACCGATTCAGTCGACTAAAGTTAGTTTTCGATTTCCAAGTGTGTCTTTTTCACATTCGGATGTTTATGCATTGGATCTTTTGGAATATGTGATTGGCAATGGTAAATCGTCACCTTTGTATCGACACTTAGTGACGAATTTAAAGGTGGCAAAAGAGGTGTCGGTCTTGTCTTATACGCCTTTGGGGGATAGGGGGTATTTTGAAATTTATATGAGTGTAGAACCGGCCAAAGAACAGGCTGCTATTGATGCTTTGAAACACCATTTGAATCGTTTGCAAAGTCGACTTTTCTCTCGAGAAGATGTTCAGAGAGCGAAGCGACAAAAATTGAGTTATGAAGCCTTTCAAGAAGTGACGATTGAAGACCAAGTTAGTCGTGTCGGGCGCTCTATGATTATGAGCGGGGGACCTTTTTTCTTTCAGCACTATGCAAACTCCTTTAAGACAGTGACTGCGCGAAACTTAAAGGATGTTTCGTTACGGTATCTTGATTTTTCGAAGGCAAAATTGACGGTGATGCGGCCCAAGGAAACACAGCTGGCAGAGCGTGTTGATGCGGCTACTGTTGGGGTGCAGTACGAGCATGAAGTGCTAGAAAATGGTATGACCCTGGTCTATATTACAGATCCGTCTCAAAAATCAGCACAATTGAATGTGATGTTAAAAACAGATCTTAGAAAAGAAACACCTAGTACAAACGGGATTACAAAAGTAGCCCTTGATATGTTGGGAAACGGAACCTCTAGAGTTTCAAAATCCCGTTTCCTCAAAAAAATAGACACCTCAGGCTCTATTCTTTCAAAACAACTAGGAAATATGTCATTGACGTATTCTCTGAAATTTCTCCCTGAAGAATTCTCGGCTTTATCTCCTTTATTTTTGAATTCTTTTTTTGATCCGAGATATCGTGATGATATTTTTGTATCTGTTAAAGAGAAGGCGTTATTTGATTTGAAAGTGCAGCATGATTCTTGGTGGTCCTCAGCCTTTATGACGTTTAAAAAACAGTTTTTTAAAGACACACCTTATGGGCTTTCTAAAAAGGGAGAAATCGCCACGGTGTCTTCATTAACTGATTCTCAGGTAAAGCAGTTTTATCAGTCTCTTTTAGTTCCCGAGAATATTGTTATTAGTGTGATTGGGCCTTATGATCAAACGGATATTCGTAATAAGCTGCAGTCTGTTCTCACTTCGATAAAGCCGAAGTTGACTGTATTGGATTCTTCACCCTCTACTCAAGTTCAGTCTTCTCTTTCTGATGGCGCGCAACAAGCGAAATCCTTGCATCATGCTCGCCTTAAACAATCTGTTTCAGTTGTTATGGTGGGGGTTGAAATCCCTGGCTATCAGGTTGAAAAACATGATACACAATTATATATGGTAGATGCTATTTTATCTGGGATACGGTACCCATCGGGGCGACTTCATTCTAAATTGAGGGGAGACCAAAAAGGCTTGGTATATGAAGTGCATGCTTTTCCTATACGGTTTGAAGATAAGGGGCTTTTTCTTATTTATGCGTTAACTAATAAAGAGACAGTTGCGCAGGTTCAACAATTGATTCAAACGGAGTTGACATCTATTTCTAAAGGAGAGATTACTAAGGATGAATTTTTGCGAGGGAAAGAGCAGGTTTTGTTTAATTTTGAGCGTCAAAAAGATACTTTGCATGAGGTTTCTCAAAAACTATCACTTGATTTATTAATGCGTCAAAAATGGCACCAGTTTTCTGTTCAAGAAAAAAGACTTCACTCATTAAGTTACAAGCAATTTATACAATTTTCGAAAACGGTGTTTAATACACCTACCTGGGTGCTCTTTAACGCAAAGTAATCCCTATTCTAAATGATCGAAATAGGGTATTATTAAGGGTATGAGTTTTTTGATTACTATTTTAGCGTTGGGTATTGTTATTTTTATTCATGAACTGGGTCACTTGATTGCTGCAAAGGTGTCGGGTGTGGGTGTTTATGAATTTGCTGTTGGTATGGGTCCAAAGGTTTTTTCTAGAACTCATGGTGGAACAGAATATACCTTGCGAGCCTTTCCGTTAGGGGGCTTTGTGAAATTGGCTGGAATGGATGATGATGATCCAGACGCTGTTGATCCAGAGCTTATGTTTCAAAATAAACCCATTCAAAATCGATTTTTAACCATTTCTGCAGGTTCTTTGATGAATGTTTTATTGGGATTTTTCTTGTTCTTTTTGATTTTTTCTTTTCATGGTATTCCTCAGTCTACTCAGGATATTCAAAAAGTGTTTCCGGATTATCCGGCTGCTAAAGCAGGTGTTCAAGCAGGGGATACCGTTGTTTCATTAAATGGCAATCCTATTAGTGATCTCAAAAAAGACTTTTTGAGTCCAGTTCAGAATTCAGAAGGGGCACCTTTACTGCTTACGGTGATGAGAAATGGCGTGGCACGTGATCTTTCCGTATCTGCAGTTGGTGGGAATGATGGTCGGTTTGTGATAGGGATTCAATTTGCTTCTCGTCAGGAAATGATAGGTCCTATACAGGCGGTCTCTAAAGCGTTTTTTCAAACACAGTATGTGATCAAGCAAGTTTTTCGTACATTTGCCTTACTTATTAAGGGGGATGTGGCGGTGAAAGATTTGGCTGGACCTGGGGGTATTTTCCAGTGGGCCTCTTTTGAGTTAAAAGGCAGTTTTTGGGGGTTCCTTGGATTCATGGCTCTCATTAGTATTAACCTAGGCTTAATTAATTTATTTCCATTCCCAGTTTTGGATGGGGGCCATTTGGTTTTTTTAATTATTGAAGCGATTATTCGTAAACCTTTGTCGCCAAAGCTTACAGGGGTTATTAACCAAGTAGGGGCGGCTGCATTAATTGCACTGATGTGTTTTATTATTTTTAATGATGTTGTCAGTTGGAAAGAACGTGTTCAGTTTTTTGAGGGACTTAAGTCCCCGTAGGAGGAAATGATTGTGAAAGAATGGAGCCCCTTATTAGAATCACAGCTAAAAGAAGTTGCTAATACGATTCGTGGATTATCTATGGATGCAATTGAAGCTGCGGGATGTGGCCATCCTGGATTACCATTGGGTTGTGCCGAGATTGCCGCTTATTTATATGGGCATGCCCTCTCTCATAACCCTAAGCGTGCTCAGTGGGTAAATAGAGATCGCTTTGTGTTATCTGCAGGTCATGGGTCTATGTTGCTTTATAGTGCATTACATTTAGCAGGTTTTGGTTTAACGATTGATGATCTTAAGAAATTTAGACAACTACATTCTCCAACAGCTGGTCATCCTGAGTATGGAGAAGCGCATGGAATTGAAACAACGACAGGGCCTCTCGGTCAAGGTCTAGCAACTGCAACTGGAATTTCTTTAGGTCAAAAAATGCTAGCAGAAAGACATCAGTTAAGAGAAAAAGGTCTCCTCAATAGTACGATTTATGTTTTAGCGAGTGATGGTTGTATTATGGAGGGGATCTCCTCTGAAGCTGCGTCACTGGCGGGGCATCTAGGCTTAGATAATTTGATTGTTTTTTATGATTCTAATGATATCTGTTTAGACGGACCAACTTCAGAGTGTTTATCTGAAGACACGTCTGCTCGATATCAGTCTTACGGTTGGGATGTTGTCACTATTGATGGGCATAATTTAACGGAGATTCATGAAGCGGTTGAAACTGGAAAGAAATCATCCAAGCCCGTCTTGATTATTGCAAAAACGACTATTGGTTTTGGGTCTCCTAACTTAGCGGATTCTTCAGAAGTGCATGGTAAAGCCATGGGAGCAGATGAAGTTCAATTAACTAAGAAGGCTCTTGGTATTCCTGAGTCCCCATTGTTTCATGTTCCGCCCTCAGTTTCAGAATTTTTCTCTTCTAAACTAGAGCAGCAGGAATCGCTTTATTCTCAGTGGGAGTCGCAGCTTAATTCGAACCCTCAATCAGCAGCGGTTTTATCTCTTGATCCTAAGTCTGTTCCAGACGCGACTTTTCTTAAGGCTTTGGATGCCCTAGAGATGAAGTCTTCTGTAGCTACTCGAAACTCGTCTCAGGAAGTTTTACAGTTTTTGAGTGAAAAATTACCCTATATAGTGGGTGGATCTGCGGATCTATCTTGTTCTGATAATACCATGATGAAGTCAGCGGGGGTTTTATCTCAAGACGACTTTACGGGGCGTAACATCAAATATGGCGTTCGTGAGTTTGCGATGGGTGCAATGAATTCAGGGATTGCACTGCAGGGGAACCAGCTTCCTTATTGCGGCACTTTTTTAATGTTTTCAGATTACATGAGAAATGCAATACGTGTTGCGGCTTTAATGGGCGTTCATGTTGTCTATCAATTTACGCATGACAGTGTCTTATTGGGTGAAGATGGTCCTACACATCAACCTATTGAGCACTTGGCGTCTTTGCGTGCTATTCCAAATTTAACGGTGATTCGTCCTGCGGATCCTACCGAAGTAAAGGCGGCTTGGGCGACGGCTGTGAGTAAGGGATCTCCTGTTGCTTTAATTTTGTCTCGCCAAAAAGTACCTGTGTTGGAGGGTGCGTCCTTTGAAGGTGCTCAGAAAGGGGCGTATATTCTTAAAAAAGAGTCGAGAGAGTCTTTGGATTTACTCATTATAGCTACTGGTTCTGAACTTGGTTTGGCTTTAGAGGTTGCGGAAGAAAAAGAGAAAGAGGGACTTTCTGTTCGGGTTGTTTCTATGCCCTCCTGGGAATTATTTGAGGAGCAATCCAATGCGTATCAAGAAGATATTCTTGGAAAGGCAACACATAGGATGTCTATTGAAGCACAGTCTTCTTTGGGCTGGCATAAATATGTGGGACGAGAAGGTCTGGTGATTAGCGTGGATACCTTTGGTAAAAGTGCTCCCTTATCTGATTTGCAATCCTATTTTAAATTGACGAAAGACCATGTGTTAAGTCGTCTGAATGCGACAGTATCTGCGGTGAAATGATACGCCTTAACAAAGTGTCAAAATCTTTTTCCAATGGGCTTAAAGTCCTTGATGATTTATCTTTACATATTTGTAAAGAAGAATTTGTATACTTAATTGGTGCATCAGGGGTGGGGAAATCGACCTTATTAAAATTGATTTTTATGGCAGATTTTCCGACTGAAGGAGAGATTTATGTTGATAAATTCTTGCTTAAAGATATTCGTCCGCACCAAATCCCTTATTTAAGGCGAAGTATGGGTATTATTTTTCAAGACTATAAATTGTTGCCTAAGCGGACTGTATACGAAAATGTTGCTTTTGCATTATCGGTGATGCATGTTGCGGGTCCGCGCTTAAAACGTCAGGTTAGACATTCCTTGGAATTAGTTGGTTTGGCGCATAAGCAAACGGCGTATCCACATGAATTGTCGGGTGGTGAACAGCAAAAAATGTGTATTGCTCGAGCGATTGTGAATAATCCTCCCATTTTGTTATGTGATGAACCGACGGGTAATTTGGATCCGGATACCTCTTGGGACATTGTTCAACTATTAACCAAAATCAATAGAGAACGAAAAACAACGATTTTAATGTCCACCCATGATACTGAAATTGTGGATGGTCTACCTAAGCGTGTGATAGAGTTACAACAGGGGAAAATCCACAGAGATCAAAACTTAGGAGGGTATTCTCGCTAATGCTACAACCCACATTATTTTTTATTAAAGAAGCGTTCATAGGTATTCGCCGCTCTTTTCTAATGAGCACTGTTTCCATGATGACGGTCACTATTGCAATGATTGTCTTTGGTTTTTTTCTACTTTTAAGTATTAACCTGAATAGTTTTTCCTCCTTGATGGCCTCAAAGCTTGAGATTCGGGTTTTTTTAAAAAATACCCTAACGGTTCAAGAAATCCATGCATTTGAAAAAAAACTAACCGGAGTCAAAGGGATTAAGGTGATTCAGTTTATTGCTAAAGAGGATGCCTGGCAATCATTTCAAAAAAACTTTCAAGCCTTAAATTTGGCTGAAACTATTCGTGATAACCCTCTTCCTCATTCCTTTCGAATTAGCTTATTTAAAGACTTTTCTTTGAATACAACTGTGAACTCATTAAAGGGTTTTGATTATTATGTTGATGAGGTTGTGTATGGTGGAGAAATTGCCTCACGAATTGAAAAATTTAGTATGGCCACTAAAGCGGGAGGGATGATGCTGGTATCTTTATTAGGGGTTGCGACATTGTTAATTATTGTGAATACCATTCGATTGACCGTGTTGGCACGTCAAGAAGAGATTGCGATTATGAGGCTGGTAGGAGCAACAGATACTTTTATTAAAGGCCCCTTTATTATAGAAGGCTTTTTGATTGGTTCTTTTGGAGGAGGGGCCGCGATTTTATGTTTGTTTTTTGGGTATGGATTTATTGTTGAAAAATTACAAAGCAGCTTGCCTTTCTTCCCGATTATATTTAATCCTGACCAAATACAGTCCATTTATGTGATTTTAGCGATTGTTGGGACGATGATTGGTATTTTTGGCGCGTATTTATCCGTATCTAAATGTTTGAAAAGGGAGGTAAGATAATGTTAGGACTTTTTCGAAAGTATGGGGTGCATATTGCAATAGGAATCGTTTTTTTCTTCATTGTAACTTTATTCAGTGGGGCGTTCTTTTTTAGTGATTTTTCAAAAGAGAAAGCGAGTTTGGATCAGCGCTCTCCTGACCAGATTGTTGGTCAAGTAGGGGAGGATGTTATTTCGAAAACCATTTATTATAATCGCTTACAGGAATTTTTACTTAATCGAAGATCACAAGTGGGGCACCTTACTTTTTATAATCCAGAAGAGTTAGAGTATATAAAGCTCTTAGCGTTTAAAAAAAGTATAGATCATGTGTTGATTCTTGAAGAAGCAAAGCGGCATAAGATAAAGGCGACAAAGAAAGAGTTTAATTATTCTTTAACCCATAGTATTTATACGCAGTTTAATATTACGAGTAAAAAGGAATTAATGGCCTTATTGAAAAAAAATAATATTTCTTACAAGGAGTTTAAACAAAATATAGAAGAAGAAATTATGATTCGAAAGTTTTTGAATGCTCAAACGGGGGATGTTTCAGTAACGCCTCAAGCAGTACAAGATTCTTTTGTGTCTTTAAGGATGAATTACTTATTTTTATCTACGGCGGCGGATGCAACCGAAGAAGAGAAGGTTCAGACTTATCAACAGGCTTTAGGCTATTTAAAAGACTTAACCAATGGAAAGAGCTCTTTTTCTGCCTTAAAGAAATCATTGTCTGGATCTGATATGATTCAGATTAAAACCAAAGTATCGGTTTCTTATGCAAACTTAATTAAACCTCTTAGAGATCGTGCATATGCGCTATCGAATAAGGAGTATTCTGGTATTATCAAAACGGACTTTGGGTTATATATTATTCAAGTGTTGGATAGAAAGACCTTGCCAAAGCCTGTTCCTTTTGAAGAGACCGCTGCCATGCAGGAGCTTCAGCAGCGATTGGTTTCTACAGAAATAGATCATTTTATTCAATCGCTTAAACGAGGAAAGGTTGTTAATGTTACACAGGCGGATTTGATGGCGGTGGATTTTAAATTGAATGGGGATTATGATCGTGCGATAGGTGCTTATAATCGTTTGATTTCTGCGGCCCCTAATAATCCTATTCCTCATTTAATGATAGCAGGTATTCATTTAGAGAGAAATGAATTGAAATTTGCGGAAAAGGCCTTTAAAAAAGCTGAGATTAAAATAGAGCTTATGCCTGTTTTTGAAACGCCTTATTACTACACCCTAAAAGCACGGTTTTATAAGCAAAAAAAATGGATGAAGTCTTATGCTAGAACTTTAGATAAAGGGATCTCTCATTTTAAAGGTAATTTGATTGCGAATCAGTATTTAAAGGCCTATTTTGAACAAATTAAAGACGATAAAAGATTGTCGATTGTGACAAAAGAACTTAAAGCGCTTGAGGAAAAGATTGCCAAGGAAAAAGTCGCTGATGAAGCGGCTCCTTTAAATCAAAACTAACGCCCTTTTTTTTTAAGGTGGGTGTTTTAATTTGCTTCTTCTTGAATCCAGTTTAGGTAGCTTTGTAATCCTGTGGTGATGGGAGTTGCAATAATTTCGGGGCAATCATAAGGGTGTTGGTTTAGAATAGTTGTTTCAATTCGGGGATAATTGTCTTGTGTTGTTTTAATGAGTAATATATATTCTTCTGTTGTTTCTATTTTTCCTTGCCATCTAAATTGACTGGTGACCGGTCCGACTTGTTGAATGCAAGCCGCTTCTTTTCTTTCTAGTAAACTTTGAGAAAGTTTTTGGGCGGTTTCTATATTGGGAACAGTGGTGATTATTTGTATGAGAGACTTTTTTTTAAAAAAACGCATCTTATGGATATCCTAATTTCAGATTGGATAAAATATTGTTGTTATGATACCATTTAAAGTAATAGGATATCAAACGTTCTGTTTGTAGCGTTTATATGATTTTGGGAGCTAACTATGTCTTTTGAAGATGGGAATTTTGAAGATGATTTTGACTATCAAGAGGGGATAGGGGATCTTCTAAAAGAAAAAGAAAAAATAGAATTCAGTTGGGTTAAAACCATTATTGTAGCCATTAGTTTAGTGACAATCGTGGGTCTTTGTTTTAGTTTGATTTTTAGAATAGGGAAAACTTTAATCGTTCAACCGACTGTGGTTACATCTCAAAAATTAAACTATCTAGATACAAAATTGACAACTTCTAATAAAAAAGAGCCGGTCAGTATCAAAAAAGATTCTGCAAAAAAAGCGAAAAAAACGACTAAAGCGACTTCTTCAAAACCTGGCTCTGTTCAATCAGATGCTGCATTGTTTCCATCTGTTTCAGGTGTTGCTATGAAGAAGTCATCGTATCCGTCTAAAGAAAATCCTTCTGAAGGTTTGCACAGGGTTGTTGTTGCGGCATTCTTTGACTATTCTCAAGCTAAAAATATGTTGGGTAAATTACAGAAAAAAGGGGTAGATGGTTATGTTTGGACTTATAAAGGGGGCGATCGTCCGGTTTATCGAATCCAAGTAGGTGCGTTTCAAGATCCTGAGTCTGCGAGAGAATTGGAATCAAGAATGCTAAAAAAAGGCTTGGAGGCCTACGTAATTCAAAAATAAGTGGGCTTCAAAATAGTTAGACTTAAAAATACACTCTTTTTAGCCTCTCAATCATCAAGACGCCATGATGGTTTGCTCGAGAAGGGAATCCCTTTTACTGAAATTCCAAATCTTCTTGGCAAAGAACCTTCTTATGAAGCTGGAGAGTCTTTTTCAGCATATGTGATGCGATTATCCTATTTAAAGGCAGCTGCGTCAAAAGAGGGTTATCGTGGGTGTGTTGTTGGGATGGACACTATTGTTGTGTTTGAGGATGAGGTATATGGGAAACCTGCGACTATGGCGGAGGCCTCTCAGACCTTGTTGCGTTTTTCAGGAGGGACTCAGCGTGTGCTCTCTGCTGTTACGCTTATAGATACTATAAATCAAATTCAGCGATCTATGGTTGAAGAAAACACCGTTTATTTTAATGACTATTCCGAAGAGGCTGTTTTATCGTATTGTGAGCAGTTTGAAGTGCTTGATAAAGCCGGCGGTTATGGTATTCAGGATTGTTTAGGCTCTTTAATTTCTCATTATGAGGGGTCTTTTGAGTCAATTATGGGTCTTCCTATTAAATCTTTGTTACAGATCTTAAAAGAGTGTGATATGATTGAATAATAGTTTTTAGTTGGATGAGATTTTTGTGAAAATGATGGTTACTGAGTCTTTTTCATCACGGACTATGTATGATTATAGATGAATTTAATTGATGATTATAATAATAACAGAGTATGTATAATAAATTACTTAAGAAAATTTTTACTAAGGATATAGGCATTGATCTTGGGACAGCGAATACAGTTGTCTATGTTAAAGGTCATGGTATTACCTTAAGAGAACCTTCTGTTGTGGCCTTAGATAAATCAAGTCATCATATTTTGGCCATTGGTGAAGAAGCGCGTAAAATGGTTGGTCGGACGCCTGGCTCCATTATAGCCGTGCGACCCATGAAAGATGGGGTGATTGCTGATTTTGAAATTACGGAAGCAATGATTCGCCACTTTATCAAAAAAGTCTCTAAAAACTATCGCTTTGTGAGACCCCGTGTTTTGGTGGGTATTCCTTATGGGATTACCAATGTGGAAAAGAGAGCTGTTTTGGATGCTGCTAGACATGCGGGTGCCAAAGAGTCTTTTCTGATGGAAGAGCCTTTAGCAGCCGCTATTGGTAGTGATATTGATGTTCAAGAACCTAAAGGTACCATGGTGATTGATATTGGCGGGGGAACGACAGAAGTGGCTGTGATTTCTTTGGGGGGTATTGTGGTCTCTGAATCGATTCGAGTGGCTGGAGATGAGTTTGATGATGCCATTATTTCTCATTGTCGTAAGCAATATAATTTA
>MDTB01013368.1_pt1 | contig 10804 bp, 10 predicted proteins | sample 811161 | NCBI WGS metagenome assembly MDTB01 (sample SAMN05326650, study PRJNA326480) | marine metagenome | isolation source: seawater | place: Mediterranean Sea | collected 2009 | reverse complement strand
AATAACCTTATCCATGTTTTTAGACATAACTAAGCCGGGTAAATGCATCATTACAGATGCTCTCATACCAGTCCCTAAGTTAGTTGGACAAGCGGTGAGAAAGCCCAACTCACCATCATAAGCATAATTTATGGCAGATTCTATTCCGGAATCAACTGCGTCTGCAGCCTTCCAGACAGAATTAAAATCCAAACCCGGTCGAAGAACCTGAATCCTAAGGTGATCCTCCTCATTAATCATGATACAACAGGAACGATCCGGACTTAAAACAATTCCTGATCCTTCTTCGACTTGAGACAACTCTGGACTGATCAAATGTTGTTCAACTAAGATTTGCCTGTCTAATTCACTTAAATCATCCACCTCGACGGAAATAGAATCGTTTAAGTGCTTAATTCCACTGAGTGCTTCAATACATTGTGATAAAACGGCACGTTTTTGAGATACCTCTGCCCGACCAGGAAAAGGATATTGCCTAAGGTTACGGGCCAAACGAATACGCGTACTCAGAGTAACTGGTATCGCTTTGGGGATCTTCTTCCCTTTTACATCCTGACTGAGTATGTTGTGAAACATATAAATTTCGCTCTACGCCTTGGCTTTGGTTTTACTTTCTAGGTCACGTAATTGATCTCTTAGCTTCGCCGCTTTTTCAAAATCTTCTTTTTCAACTGCATCATTTAATTCTTTGCGTAAACTCTCAACTGAACGCTCAAACTTAATCCTTGAAGCCGAACCAGCAGGCACCTTCCCCAAGTGCTTTGTCCCAGCGTGCATTCCATCAAGAAGAGGATCAAGCACTGGACGAAAAACATGATAGCACGCTTCACAACCCAAACGACCTCCCTTTTTAAATTCCTGATGAGTGGTACCACAGCTCTCACAAACCATAGAATTCCCACCTGTATCGACTTCGAGCTCAACTTTATCCATTAAACTGCTGATAGAAAGATTTTCAGGATTTGTTACACCTTTGGCTTGTGCACAAGACTCACACAAGTCCATTTTATGCATCTGACCGTTGAGGATTTGTGTAAGATGAACAGTTGCTTGTTTGTCACAATGATGGCACTTCATAGTTTAGTAGTTAAGATAAGACATTATTCTACTATTTTTTAAAGTAAATTCAATGCGGATCATACAAATTGTTTAAAGAATAATTTTTCCAAGGGCGACTATTGAGTAAGATGCTCTCCATCTGTAAGTACCTTCTCGCGAAATAAGCCAATCAATTGTTGAGTTATAGAACCAGGTACTCCATTTCCAACTTCCCTGTGATCGACTTCAACACATGGTATAACCTCAGCCGCGGTACCAGTCAAAAAGCACTCATCTGCGGTCCATAAGTCATACCTAGTCAAAGCCTGTTCACGACACGGAAACCCAAGTTCTTCAGCAAGGTCAATCACCGCACCACGGGTAATTCCCCTCAGTGAACCTGCATCCAAAGGAGGGGTAAAAAGCACACCTTTAGAAATAATAAAAACATTATCTCCGGTGCACTCGGCAATCTCCCCCTTATCATTAAGCATCAGTGCTTCCTGATAGCCTACCTTCTTTGCTTCAATTTTTGCTAATATATTGTTTAAATAATTTAAACTTTTTATGGCAGGGGGCAGTGCTGACGCATTGATCCGACGGGTTGGGACAGAAATAATTTTCAGACCATTTTTGTATAATTCTTCAGGATATAACTGAATGTCGTCTGCAATGATTATTACATTTCCGGGTCCACACCCTTCAGGAGTCAATCCCAGATGCCCCGGACCACGGGTAACCACCAAACGAACATACCCATTTTGCAGATCATTAGCTATACAAGTGTCGCAAACCGCTTTTTTGAACTGCTCACGATTTAACGGTAAATCTAAAAGAATTGCTTTTGCTGAATATTCCAATCGCTCCAAGTGCTCCTCGAGTTTAAAAACACAACCATTATACAAACGTATGCCTTCGAAAACTCCATCACCATACAACAATCCGTGATCGAAAACCGATATCTTCGCATCTTCTTTTGCAACTAAATCTCCATTTAAGTAAATTTTCATACCTATATTATTCTTGAAGTAAATTATCGCCGATTGCGAGAATCAAGAGAAAAGGTTATTCACCTATTCGCAATTAAGTGCTCTACCACACTGGGATCGGCCAAGGTCGAAATATCACCTATTTGATCCGTTTCATCTGTGGCAATTTTCCTTAATATTCTTCTCATAATTTTACCCGATCTGGTCTTAGGCAAAGCAGGTGCCCAATGAATTTGATCGGGTGTTGCAATAGGGCCAATTACGCTTCGAACTTGCTGCCTCAACTCCGCTCTTAATTCGTCAGAATAATCAACTCCGGCGTTTAATGTGACAAACGCATAAATCCCCTCCCCTTTAACTTCATGGGGAAAACCAACCACAGCAGACTCCGCAACTGAAGAGTGAGCAACCAGGGCGCTTTCAACTTCAGCAGTGCCCATCCGATGCCCCGAAACATTGATAACATCATCTACTCGACCGGTTATCCAATAATATCCATCCTCATCTCGACGACAACCATCACCGGTAAAATAATAACCCTTATATTGTTGAAAATAAGTACTCTCAAAGCGCTCATGGTCTCCATAAATAGTACGCATTTGACCGGGCCATGGTTCCTCCATTGCCAAAACTCCGCTCACTCCATTCCCCTTAATCTCTTGTCCAGTTTGGGGATCAAGAATAATTGGTTTAACCCCAAAGAATGGAAATGTAGCAGAACCAGGTTTAAGTGGGGTTGCTCCTGGAAGGGGTGAAATAAGAATTCCACCCGTTTCCGTTTGCCACCATGTATCAACAATGGGACATCTTTCCTTCCCCGCATTTCGATAATACCAACGCCATGCCTCAGGATTGATAGGTTCTCCAACGCTTCCCAATATGCGCAGACTTTCCATTTCGTACTTACCTGGCCATTCGTCACCGGATGCAGCAATGGCACGAATCGCAGTAGGTGCAGTGTAAAATTGATTCACCTTCCACTTTTCAATTACCTGCCAATAACGATCGGGATTAGGATATGTTGGAATACTCTCAAACATTAGGGTCGTCGCGCCATTGGCAAGCGGACCGTAAACAATGTACGAATGACCGGTTATCCAACCGATATCTGCAGCACAAAAGTAAATATCATCATCATGATAATCAAAAATATACTTATGCGTTGTTGCGGTATACACCATGTATCCTGCGGTTGTGTGCAATACTCCCTTGGGTTTCCCGGTAGACCCTGAAGTATAGAGCACGAAAAGAGGGTCCTCCGCATCCATTTCTTCGCACGGGCAGTCTACACTTGCCTTTTCCATTTCCTCATCCCACCAGAAATCTCGTCCCCCTTTCATTTCACAAGTAATTCCCGATTTATCTGCCACACGCCGAACGACGATACAGGTTTGTACATCATCGCCCATCTGCGATGAGGCACTCTCCATTGCTTGATCAGCATTGGGCTTCATTGAAATCGCTTTCGCTCCACGAAAAGTTCCATTTGCAGTAATAACTGTTTTACAGGAAGAATCGACAATCCGGTCGGCTAAAGCCTCAGCTGAAAAACCTCCAAAAACTACCGAATGCAGGGCACCCATTCGGGCACAAGCAAGCATAGCTATTGTCGCCTCAAGAACCATTGGCATATAAATAGAGACTCGATCTCCTTTCTTAACCCCCCTACTTTTTAAAACATTTGTAAACTTACAAACCTGTTCATGCAGTTCCCGATAGCTTAATGTTTTATCCTCCCCGGGCTCGTTACCTTCCCAAATAATAGCCGTTTTATCGGGTCGCAGATCTAAATGCCTATCTACGCAGTTATAACATACATTGGTTTTTGCTCCGCTAAACCACTTTATATCAATAGGACCTTCACCCATGTTATAATTATAAGATCTTACTTGATTCCATTTTTCAAACCAATGAAATTCAGATGCAATATCTGACCAAAAACTAGACGGATCCTCAATACTCTTTTGGTATTCTTTGCGGTACACATCCAAACTAGCAACATGCGCCTGACTGGAAATATTTTTGGGCGGATAAACTAATGCAGACAGGTCTTTTTCACTCATAATATAAAAGAATTAAGGATTTTTTAACTTTTAGGCGATTGCCCTTCACTTGTCGATGAGTTTTAAGATAAGTATTTATGTTAACTAAGGAATTAGATTACGAGTTGCCATCCGAATTAATTGCACAATCTCCGGTCAAGCAGCGAGATCAATCAAGATTGCTGCTCTACAATCGGAATACTGAAGAAATAAGTCACCATTTTTTTAATGAACTTCCCGATCTGCTGCCGGCAAACCTTTCGATTTTCAGAAATAATGTTTCTGTTCTTAAAGCACGTATTTATGGAAAAAGACAAAATGGAGGAAATGTTGAGTGCCTACTTCTTAAGCCCGTAGAATCTTTAAAAGACACATGGAAATGCCTTCTTAAACCCGGAGCCAAAACTCTTAAAGCAAAAAAGTTTGGATGGGATGGAGAATATTCAGCTGAAGTTATTGAAAAGACAAAATCCAACGAATATCTTGTTAAATTTACTCTACATAAGGATTCTGATCCAACCTCGCTTGCTCAAAGAATTGGTAACCTTCCCCTCCCGCCATACGTCCGTCGTCCCGTAGACTCAACAGACGAAATTCGCTACCAAACCGTATATGCGAAAAACGAGTACCGCACCGCAGTTGCGGCGCCCACTGCTGGTCTCCATTTCACTCCCAGTGTATTTTCTAAACTTGAATTACTTGGACACAAAATACATGACTTAACCTTATCTGTTGGTATGGGAACATTCCGTCCGATCCAAACCGAAAAGATTGACGACCATCCGATGCATGAGGAAGAATATTCACTACCTCCCGAAACCCAGATAGCTCTTCACGAGAGAACTCATAAGCACCTCGCGATTGGCACCACTTCTGTCCGCTCAATCGAACATTATTTGTCTAATTTCAAAGTTCCAATCGATCAAAATCTTAGACTGGAAACCAATCTATTTATTAAACCACCCTACAACTTTTCGGGGATCAATCATTTACTCACAAATTTCCACTTACCCGGATCGACTCTTCTTTGCTTAGTTGCTGCTTTCCTAAAACCAAGCGAAACTACTGGACTCAAGACACTAAAAAAACTCTACGCACTCGCGATTGAAAAAAAATACCGTTTTTTTTCATACGGCGATTCCATGTTAATTTTGTGATACTTAAGTTCCGAAGATTAACAAAAGTAAAAAATTTCGATAAAGAATTTAACTTATAATTGTTGGAGTAATAAAAATAAATGCTACTCCGAAAGTTCAAGTTTCTTGGATGTCTGGTTGAAGTAAACTTTTCTAGGCAATGCCTGTTTAATAAAATACAACCAATCCCCATCACTATGACGAAAGATATGAGGATAAAGACTTGGAGTTGTCCATAGCCATTCTTCTGAAGGACTCCACATCCATAATGAACTTTTTTGATTATTATTCGAAAAGAGCCAACCGTGGTGCTGATGGTAAATCCAATTATTGTCGTTCTGGAAATAACTACCGAACCAATTAGAGTTTTTCCAACCAAGTTGAGGTAAATTAATAGAGTCAGAAAGAACGCCGCTATTCGACTCCATTGTGTCGGTACTTGCATTTGCAGTTGAATCTAGCATTTTCAAACGGATAAATAAAATTGCCGAAAGGCCATTAGATGACCCATCAATTAGTACACGTGTGTTAGCATCTATGGTTTTTGCAGAGGCAAAGCCATTTTGGATTATTAAGTCTGGACTCGCACTTTTCCAAGAAATCTCAGATTGAGAAAGAGGAGATAAAGATCCATCATCATATCGAATACTAGCTCCTAATCGTGATGTATCGCCGGGATAAAGAGAGGAAAGCTCAGACATAACAACTAGTTCATCAGGAACAATTAATTGATTTGTTAAACCAACCTGGTTTACGATGGAGGAGGGCGAATGGCGGTTTATACCATGAAATGTATCGCCGATAAAACCTTCATTAAAAACTTCTGCTGTTAGAATACTAACTGAAGACAACAGTGTGATAATTGCCGTATGTAGTAATGCAAGAAACTTAAACTTCATAATGATAGTCAAAATATGTAGGATTCACTTATTTTGGTCAATGAAAACATTATTTCCATAAACAAGAATTATCGACAGATCAAATAACTTAAGATAAGAAGGATAAATGTTCAGTTCAGTCAAAAACATAGTTATAATTCTACTGTTCTTGGTACCAGTGGTAAAAACTATCAATGCAACCACATCTTATGAATTTGAACTGATGAGAAATCATAACAGAATTGAGGTTATATTAAGCAAAGGAGAGTTTTTTGGGGAAGGCTATGTGAAAGGCTTATTTAGTAATATACTTGGTGAAATCAATTTTTCTGTGGATGAACCATCCTCAACCAATGGTAAAGTTTTAATCGATGCTAGATCCCTATATTTTGGGTACCACAAGGTAGACGGTGATGCGAAAAAAGACACTTGGCTAAATGTTGGCGAATTTCCCAAAATTATATATAAATTGAATAATTTGGAAAATGTGCAGTGGTATAATGACATTATCAAAGCGGATGCTCAGGGTACACTCTCTCTTAAAAATCTTTCACGCCAGATTAGTTTTCCTGTTATCATAAAATATACCCGTGCTATGCGAAAAAAATTTGACGGGAAACAAGGAGATTTACTTTTTCTTAAAGGGGAATTTGAACTTAGCAGAGGGTCGCTTGGAATAAATCCAGGAAACATGCTTAATGTAATAAAAGACAGCGTACATGTTAAAATTTCTATGGTTGGATTCACAAAGAATAGACGCCCGTTACTACCTTCAAAGCTTTTCATTCGGTAATTCACTTAACCCGGGTGCCAGGTGAGAGCATGACACAATGCCAACCCCAAGGCATCGGATTGATCAAATGGCAAAGGACTTGGCAGTTTTAAAATTTGCGATAGTGTTTGGGACATTTGCTCTTTACTTGCTCGCCCAAAACCCACCACCGCTTGCTTAACCCTGAGCGGAGCATATTCAAAAACTGGAATTTCTCTTATCGCTGGTGCAGACAAGGCGGAACCTCTTGCTGCTCCCATAATTTGAGCAGTTTTAAAATTTTGTACATAAATTGTTGCCTCACAGGAAACATGCCTAGGCTTCCACAAATCAAGTAAGTGATCAACAGCTTCATGGATTCGACCGAGGCAGGAAATCGAGTCAATTTTTGGCTTTAATATGAGGGTCTCTGAATGAAGTAGTTGGTAAGAGTTTACCCTACACTCAAGCACTGCCAATCCAGTTCCGCGCAGACTTGGGTCGATCCCTAAAATTCTTCCTTCAAATGGAACCTTTCGCAATAAAATCTTTGAATCCATAGTCGTGGACTTGCTCGATTGACCAGCTAAATGCTGAGCCCAAAGTTTTCGTGAACTTTTGCTCATTAAGCCATCCTACAAAATCATACGAAGACCAGCGAGCACGATAAAGAACCAAACCAATTTTTCAAAAAGGGACTGATTAATGTACTTCACAATAAATGGGGCAACACAGGCACCAATAACAGCAGGAATAAACATCCAACAACTAACTGACATTGAATCCATAGTGATGATCCCAAGGTCCACCATAAAAGGAACTTTAATCACATTAACAATCAGAAATAACCAAGCTGATGTACCAATAAATGCGTACTTCGGTAAAGCCATGGCTAAGAGATAAAGCTGCGCAATTGGACCGGCGGCATTTGCAAGCATGGTTGCAACTCCACCCAATAAACCAAAAAACAATCCTAATATAATCGAGCCCTGGCGGTTATTTTCTGCACGAGAATCCTGAGCCTTATAATGTTTACGAATTTTCACTAAGAAATGGAGAACAGTCATGCTGAGTAAAATCGCACCTATAACATATTTTAATTGCCTAACCCTTCCATTACCCTCCTGAAAGTAATCGAAAATCCACCATCCAAAAACCGTCCCCACAATAAAACAGGGTAGTAAACGGAAAATAAATTTCCATGCAGTATGCTTGCGATAAACAAGAGTGGCAGTTAAGTCAGCCGCAATTAAAACGGGTAACAAAAGACCAACCGACAGAGGAACACCAGCCAAACCGATCGCATCTTCCAAAACCAACGCATACATAGCCACGGTTAAATTACCCGCTCCCGGTAAACCACCTTTACTCATTCCCATTATCAACGAACCTATAGATAAGATTACCCAATGAGTATATGATAGTGCTTCCATTTTAAACTTTATGTATAACTGACACTTTATTTAATTTAAATCAAAGCGTAATTATCATGAAGTTGAAACTGCTTTTAAAAAAGTCCCGGCTTTAACCTCAAAAGTTTCCCAAGACTGACGATCATTTCCTTTAGGAAATGAAGTCCCAGTAGCAAATACCTGAGCATCTTCAGGAAGTAATTTTTTAAAGTTTTCCTTACGATCGACATCTAGCTCGCCTAAAACATCATCAGCTAGAACAACGGGCACGCGGCTCGTCGCCTCCCGCAAATAATCAAATTCTGCTAATCTCAATCCTAAAACCAAGCCTTTCTGCTGACCTTCAGATGCAAAAGTTCTCGCGTCTTTTCCTTCGATATTAAGTTCAAAATCATCTCGGTGAGGCCCTCTGCGGGTTGAACCGAATTGACGGTCTCTGGAACGATCACTTACGAGTTTTTGGCTTAATTCATCTTCATTACAAATCAATAAATCGGGACGATATAATAATGTGGCAACTTCCAGTCCTCCAGTGAGCGATGAATAATAATTCTTTAAGAAATTCGAAAGTTTCGGAAATGCCTCCTCCCTCAGCTGAATAACTTTGCTTGCTGCAGGTATTAAAATTCGCTCAAATGCATCCAGCTCCTTATCGCTTCCATTGTGCTTAAGCAAAGAATTCCTTTCTTTCAATGAACGATGGAAAGATTGCAAAGCTTCAAAATATTCAGGAGATGAAGAGGACAAAAGCATATCAAGCCATTTACGCCTTTCTGAAGGCCCATCTCGAACCAATCGAAAATCCCTTGAGGATAAGCATACTGATGGAAAACAACCAAGATAATCTGCGAATCGTTTAACTTTTTCTCCATCAACCTCAAGGCTTTTTGGTCCTTTTAATCGAAAACTAAAGAGAATTTCAGTATTTTCAAAGGTTTTATCTTTAAAATTATAAAAAAGCCGACTCTCATCCTTGCCATCCATTACTAATCCATCTGTGCCGGCTTTTCGAAAAGATCTTAGGCTCGAACATAACCCAATCGCTTCTAATAAATTCGTTTTACCTTGGCCATTTGATCCAATAAAAAAAATTCGCTTTGAGGAAAAATTAAGATTGGCTGTCTCAATATTTCTAAAATGCTCTAGGTTTATCGAAATAAGCTCCACTGTAGTAATCTCAGAGTGATAAGACCGATGAGTTCACTGAATCACTACGAAGTTCCTTGTATGCGAGGCAGAATGCAGAGAGCAAGTTTTCCCAGTCTGATTGGCTATGTTCAAAGTAAGAACTTACCCGAACCAATCTACGACCCTGCCCTGCTGTTAAACCATAATGATTTGCAATTCCACTGCCTTGTTCTTTACCAACCGAGCAAGCAGAACCTGTGGAAACCTCAAAGCCAAGCTTATCGAGTTTCCCTACCCAACGTAGGTTTTCGTAGTCAGGCAATAATACCATCGATGTATTCCATAGCCTCTTTTTGCCTGAACCCAAAATCTGTGAATTCGGGATACCTGCCACTATTCCCTTATCAAATTCATCTCTCCACAAAGCACGGCTATTCACTTCAGAAATTCTATCTTGAGCATCCTTAAATGCCGCCATCATGGATGCGATCGCCGGATAGTTCTCCGTTCCTCCTCTAAGACCAAATTCCTGTGCTCCTCCCAACTGCATTTTCACTGGAGCCTTCGTTGCAAGCCACCCAACTCCTTTTGGTCCACAAAACTTATGAGCACTTGCAGAAAATGAGCCACAATTGGAAAGTCCGCTTGTATCCAATTTACCAACCCATTGTGTGGCATCACAATGGAAATAAACTCCATTTCTCGAACAAACTTCTGCCAATTCCTGCCAGGGTTGAAGAACTCCAGTTTCATTATTAGCGGCCATTAGAGAAACCAAAGAAATCTTTTCTTTTTCAAGAATTGAACTGGTCTCATTTAAGTTCACTAAGCCCTTACCATCCGTTGGCATGTAAATGATTTTTTGATCAAACCAATACTTTGCTGAATCAATCACACTTGGATGCTCAAATGGGGAAACCAAACAGCTGCCTTTTAATCCCAAGCCTTTTGAGAAATGTGCAAAAATAGCATTATTTGCCTCCGTTGCTCCAGATGTGAATATTATCTGATCTCTCTTAAAAGAAAAGAATCCTGCCAATTCCTCTCTTGCTTGTTCAATTTTAGCACGAACACGAGATCCTGTACGATAAGGAGAGGATGGATTTGACCAGTCTTCCAACAACGCGCCCTCATAAGAAGAAAGAGCATTATGTCCGAGTGCTGTGGTCGCGTTATTGTCAAAATACGACATTCAACAACTTCCCATTCAAGGTTTAGTAACCGCAGGAATAATCAATTTCTGTCCCAGTTTCAAACTGTTCTTACTTGTAAGCGAATTTCGATTAGCCTGAAAAATTTGGTCTATATAACTCGAATCACCATAAAACTTTCGGCTAATTCCATAAAGACTATCTCCTTTTTGAACAACATACGTTCTCGCTCGGGGTGGAGCGATAGGGGAAGGATCGGTTTTAAATTGATGAACTTTT
>MDTB01201047.1_pt1 | contig 10805 bp, 11 predicted proteins | sample 811161 | NCBI WGS metagenome assembly MDTB01 (sample SAMN05326650, study PRJNA326480) | marine metagenome | isolation source: seawater | place: Mediterranean Sea | collected 2009 | reverse complement strand
TAAGTAATAGTTTGTCAGCAAATGCCCCTATCACAGTGGCAGTGCAGAAATTTATCAAAATAGTAAGTCTAGAACCTATTCGTGATAGAGCGATGAATAATGCAATGTCGCCAATGCCGAAACCTATTAATCCACTCAATGCAAGCCATAAAGAGGCTTCAAATTGAAAGCTTTCAGGATAAAATAGAAAAGTAATTATACCTAATAGTATAGCTGCTGTTGTTAGCCTCAACAGGTTGGCCGTAATTTGATCCATGGCCCTAGACACTCTAGTGTTACAAATTGCTGAAAAAGCAAATAGTAAAGCAGTAGTAATCGCAAAAATCATTTATATGAGCCAGCCAATTAATAATTAGAATTGTTAGTAGTGGTGTGATAGAAATCATTCATAAGCAACGTAATTTGTATTAATATAATTCCCTATGGATAGTTCATGTAATAATAAAGAAGGATTGATCTGGTTGAATGGCGAATTTGTTCAAGAGTTTGATGCAAGAGTTTCGGTGTTTGATCATGGTCTTTTAACTGGAGATGGTGTTTTTGAGACTTTAATTGCATATGATAATAATCCTTTTGCTTACACCCGCCATTACAGAAGACTAGAAAGATCAGCTAAGGCATTTAATCTTAACGTCCCAGATATTAATCTAATTAGAAATGCCTGCGTTAAAGTGTTGGACTCTACATCTATTTTTCCAGCTAGGTTAAGAATTACAATTACTGGAGGCGTTGCTCCTTTAGGATCTGAGAAGGGACGATCTGAAGAGAACGTAATAATAGCGAGTAACATTGCACCTGTTCAGCCTGATTTCAGCGACGTAATCACTGTTTCATTTCCAAGAAATGAACATGGAGCTCTTTCTGGACTTAAAACGACCTCATATGGAGAGAATGTTATTGCATTAGCGCAGGCTCATTCCGTTGGTGCGAAGGAAGCAATTTTTGGAAATGTTTCCGGTAATCTTTGTGAAGGGACTGGTAGTAATATATTTGTTTCACATAAAGGTAAGTTAATAACCCCACCTCTTTCTTCTGGATGTTTAGCCGGTGTCACTAGATCCTTAGTTATTGAAATATGTGAGCGCTTTAAGATCCCAGTTTCGGAGGAAAATCTTAAAATTGATTCTTTAGAGAATGTTGAATTTGCTTTTTTGACATCGACTCTACGAGAAGTGCAACCTATTGAAACTATTAATGGAATAAAGCTGCCTATAGTTTTAAATTCTACGGTCCAAAAGATTAAAGACGAATTTAAGTCGTTGATTTCTGAAAATCCAGACCCTTAAGATAAGTTTTTATCTCTAACTCTTTCCTTGAAAAAAAACATTATTATTAGCATTCCTAGAGCGCAGAGTAATGAGCTTACATAGATAACTTCTCTTGAACTCATAGTTCTAGCAATTTCCCCTGCCAATAAAAAACCTATCAGTCTAGATGGTACTGCTATAAGTATGGTAAATGCTCCTTGGATTGAATTCCTAAAACCCTCTCCGGCAACCTGGTCGAGATACATTATAGGAAGTACAAACATTGATAATATTTCGAGACCATGAAAAAGTTGTATAAATAAAGCCATTTCTACTGAGGGAAACATAGCGAGAAGGGAAAGTCTTATAGCCATTGACCCTAGTCCAATAGCGATAACACCTCGTAGAGTAATATACTTTCTTATAAAACTTAGATTATAAATATAAAGAATTTCGATGGCTACACCTATAGAAGTAATAATGGTTATGAGGTTGTTTTTTACTCCAATTTTTTCTTTAAGAAAAACTGAAAGATAGGGAAAATAACAATTTGCTGCAGTGTAAGCTAGAAATATTCCTAAACAGAACGGAACCATTTCTTTAGAAAATAATATTTTAAATGCTTCAAGTGTTGGGCTTTTCGATTTTGACTCAGCTGAAGAGTCGTTTTTCGACATGAAGAATGTGCCAAAGTATGATAAAACGCAGAATAAAACCGCGCACCACAGGGAGTTTGCAATTGATTTCTCCCCACTAAGTATGACAAACAGAATAGAGCTCGGGGCAATAAATCCAATCGATCCCCAAATCCTTATTTTATTGTATTCAAGGTCTTCATTTTTCAGGGAACTTTTATAGTTAAAAAAATGTCCATCTAGTAGTGGTAGAACAGGAACAAACGCAATGCTATAGGCTGTCCATGCAAAAGTTATTAGCAGTGGATCATTTAAATAGTATAAGGAGATAAGAGAACCGGCGGTAATACAGAAAGCCCACCTGAGAATTTTCCTTGTATCAAAAGACTTGTCCGCGAGGTAAGTCATCAAAGCAGGAGTGAAAAGCATACCTAAACTTGATAGTGCTAGAGTTACTGCGATTTGTCTTGGACTGAAACCTTTAGCTTCCTTCAAAATTAGAGCCATTAAAGGAGCAATGCTTCCTAGAGCAGCATAGCTCAGGAAGAACTGAGCCTTAATAGGGGTTAATCTCATTCTTAACCTCTAAGAAACAACATTTATTGGAGTCCCCTTGATAAATGAGTCTATATTTTCGACAATGCCTTTAATGAGTCGTTTTCTTGATTCAATAGAGGTCCAGGCATTGTGCGGAGTAATAAGTAGGTTTGGTATTGATTCCTGCATTAAACAATGATCAATGGGAGGGGGCTCTACCGAGAGTACGTCTAGAGCTGCGCCTCCGATAACATTGTTTTTTAGAGCCGTAGCTAAAGCTAGTTCATCAATGAGGCCACCTCTACTAGTGTTAATTAAATACGAACCTTTTTTCATTAATGATAATGTTTTTTCATTAACTAAATGATGATTTGATTCGGTCAGAGGGCAATGAAGGCTGATAATATCACTAGTAGAGAAAAACTCATCACTAGTGACTCTTTTCCATTCGGGATGACGCTCGTTTGATGATTCTTTTCGATGTAATACTTGGACTTTCATTCCCATGGCTTCAGCAATGGTGCCTACATTTTCTCCAATATTTCCTACACCAGCAATTCCAAGTTTTTTACTATAAATTTCATTCACTGAATGATCCAATCTAGTAAAGATTGGGCTTTTAGGCCAAAGTGATTTCTCGTATAGATATTTATGAGTTTGACCACATAGGTTTAATATTAGAGACAATGTGTGTTGAGCAACGATTGGAGTAGAATAGTTAACGACGTTACAAACAATAACGTTTTTATCGCCCGCAGATTTTAAGTCAATATTGTTATATCCCGTCGCACTGACAACGATTAACTTTAAATTTTCAGCTGTCTCGATTGTTTCCTTATCTAGGATAACTTTATTAGTAATAACAATTTCAGACTCTTTTATTCGTTCGGCTGTATTATTTGAATTAGAATTCGAGTAAGTCGTAAGGTTGCCAAATTGCTTAATTTCATTGAAGTTTATATCTCCTGAGTCAACTGTAGAGGCATCTAAAAATGTTATGTTCATTTATGGTGTTGTGTTTTATTAGTCATTAATAAATCAATAGTTTGTGAAACTCTATTTAAATTGATTATGAATAGTCAGGAAGCCGATATCAGTCCAGTTCCGAGATGGGCTTTTAAAGTCAATTCTACAGTAGGTGCTGTTGCCGTTGTTCTAGGGGCTTTTGGAGCACATGCGCTTAAAGATGTTCTTCAAAGTAATGGCAATATTGAGGTTTGGAAAACTGCCGTTTTTTATCATCTTATTCATTCTATTTTATTAGTATTGATTTCATTTAATTCAGATTATTTTAATAAGGTAGCTTATTTCTTATTGTTAGTAGGGGTTATCCTATTCTGCGGCAGTCTATATCTTTTATCATTCTTTAGTTTTAGCTGGCTTGGCCCAATAACTCCAGTCGGAGGAATGTTTTTGATTCTTGGCTGGGTGACCTTGTCCAGAAAGCCCAACTAATTATATTTTCTCTAACGTCATAACACATTCTAAATGTCTAGTTTGTGGGAATAGGTCAAAAGGTTGAATTCGAACTAGCCTGTATTCGTTGTTAACAAATAATTTAAGGTCACGCATTTGAGTTGCCGGATTACAAGAAACGTAGACTACTTTATTTGGAGAGAATTCAAATAACTGTGACAGAAAATCTTCGCTACAGCCCTTTCTTGGGGGATCGATAATCACGCTCGTCTCGTTGCCATTGTATCTTACTCCAGAAAAAATATTTTCTATCCTTCCAGAGTGGAAAATAACATTTTTTAATTTATTAATAGAGCAATTTTTATTAGCCCAATTAATAGATTCTTCAGATATTTCAATTCCTGTAACTTCATCAAAATTAGATGCACTAGTTAAAGCGAACAAACCAGCTCCGCAATATGCATCCACTAGATATTTAGAGTTTATACATTTAACTTCGTATTTAACGTGTTCAGTGAATTCTTTAAGTATGAAAGGGTTGTTCTGGAAAAAGCTGCCTGCTGGAAAATGGAAGTACAGGTCGCCAACTTTCTCTTTAGCTATTGACTTTGATTCTGTGTGGAATTGATTTAGATAATCTGAGCGCATCAAAATAGTTGCGCCTTTTTTATAATCGTTAGTTTTTTTGATTATCTCATTTCTTATTAATGGTAACTGTTGATTAATATCATCCTTAGCTATTGGGCAATGGTCTATGTCTATTAGTGCCCTCCTTCCGTATTGCTGGAAACCAATTGGTCCTAATTCCCTTTGTTTTGGTTTGTTGAAGTGAGGAGTTATTTTTGACCTATAACCATAATGCTTTGGAGAAGGTATAACATCATTAACCGGGAGTTCAATTCCAGCCATGTGTTTGAGCAATTCAGAAACTTGTTGTTTTTTCCATTTAAGTTGGTCTTCATATTTTATATGTTGGTATTGGCACCCTCCACACACACCAAATTTAGAGCATTCAGCACTAATTCTGCTTGGAGATGCATCTATGACTTCGATTAAATCTGCTTCACTGTGATTTTTGTGATTACGAAAAATACGAGCTTTTACTTTTTCGCCAGGAATACAAAAAGGTATAAGAATTACCCAGTTCTTTTCATCTCTTCCCACACCTTGTCCTGTATTTGTCAGATTTGAAATATTAATGATAGTCTCCTCATGGTAATTATATGGTCCTGATCGAAACCCTTTAGGAGCTGTTATGCTTTCGTTTGGCATGAAATGTTGATTATATGATCAGATGATTCTTTTTTGTTGAGTGATTAATTTGATGTTTTGTAGGGTGAGTCTAAATGTATATGAAATAATTGTGTTGTGATCTATTTTCCTAAATATTTTTACCTTATAATGGCTATATGTTCGGTTGTTTCCTTTGGGATTCTAGTTTTTTTCGCAAAGCGTCATCGTAATCCCCGATTAAGGCCTAGAAGAGGTGAGGTTATTTTAGTTGGGATTATACTTTTTATGGGATCAGGATTTTTTTCTCATTTTACCTCAGAGTTGCTAAGTACAGATTTTGACGAAGAGAGACTTAAAAATAATATGAGGGCCTCACAAGTTAGGGGGTTAAGTGATCCTACCGGATCTGGTGTGAGAAGAGATCGAATCAATGATTTACGAGACTCTACAAATGATCTTAATGGAGATTTATCTACAGAAAGTCCGGATGAATTTATTGATTCATTGGAAGATTAGTGGCGTCTTGATTTCAATCGATTTTTGAAAAATGTCCTCAATGCTATTAAAGGGTCACAATTTTCATCATTCACAAATTTAACATGGTCAACATTGTTAATTTTAAAATCTGCTTCAAGGTTTCTTTGCCAATTATTTCTTTTTAAAAGGTAAGTATCCCTGATTGTTTTATTATTCGTATTTATTAAGTAGGAATTGTTGTCTTCTGGGTTTTTTAAATAAACTTTTCCTATGCTAGGAAATTCTAGCTCAGCTGGGTCTAAGGTTTGAAGGGCAATTAGATCATGTTTAAAAGAACATATTTTTAATTCCTGCTTGAAAGAAGGACATAAGAAATCAGAAATCAAAAAAATCATAGATCTTCTTTTTTGGCGACCTAGGATGAATCTTAAAACCTTTCCAGGGCTGCTAACATTAGATATAATTTGATGAGATAGAACTTCTCTAAGAAGGCTCATGGCGTGTCCCTTGCCCTTTCTAGGTTCAGTGAAATGTTCTATTTTGTTAGTATATAAAATTAAGCCAATTTTATCACCATTTTTTGATGCGCTTAATGCAATAATTGAACAAATAAGAGCAGCTAGATCATGTCTGCTTTGAAGTATGCTTCCATAATTTGATGAACGGCTTACATCAATAGCAATATAAATATTGAGTTCACGCTGTTCGACAAACTGTTTTACGTAAGGTTCACCTGTTCTAGCAGTTGTGTTCCAGTCAATGGAGCGGACTTCGTCTCCGTGTATGTATTCTCTTAAGTCATGAAAATCAATTCCTCGGCCACGAAAATTTGTTGAGTACTCTCCATTTAAGTTGTCATCAATTACCCCTTTTGCTCGAAGTTCAATTTTTTTGGATTTTTTGATTAATTCTTCAAGATTTGTCATCCTACGGCACTTTAACGGTGTTCAGAATGTCATCTATCACTGATTCTGTTGTTATTTCCTCGGCTTCGGCTTCATAGGTTAACAAAATTCTATGTCTTAGAATGTCATGAGCAACTCTCTTAACGTCATTAGGTATGACGTAACTTCTTCCATTTATAAATGCGATAGCCTTCGAAGCGAGTATCAAATTAATCGTAGCTCTTGGAGAAGCGCCACATCTTATCATATGATTCAAATTAGAATTAGTCTCAGGATTTCTTGTGCTAACGACTAATGACACAATATAATCTTTAATGGTCTCCTCTACATGTATTAAGTCAATTGCTTCTCTAGATTTAGAAATATCTTGCTTTGATATAACCTTAGTTGTTCTAATGTTACTAGCAGTTGTTCCCATCAAATTAAGAATTTCCCGCTCTTCGTCACGATTTGGATAATTTACTATTACTTTGAGTAAAAATCTGTCCAATTGGGCTTCTGGAAGCTGATAAGTCCCTTCCTGATCAAGTGGATTTTGTGTTGCCATAACTAGGAAGGGGTCAGGCAAATCATATGTCGTTTCACCTATGGTTACTTGCTTTTCCTGCATTGATTCGAGTAAAGCGCTTTGAACTTTAGCCGGGGCTCTATTAATTTCATCAGCGAGCAGCAGGTTAGTAAACACTGGACCAAGTTTTGGTTTAAACTCTCCTAATTGTTGGTTGTAAATCATTGTTCCAACGACGTCAGCGGGTAATAGATCAGGAGTAAATTGAATTCTTTTAAAGTCCACTCCAATACAGCCTGCAAGTGCATTTACGGTTAATGTTTTTGCTAGTCCAGGAACCCCTTCGATGAGAAGGTGCCCTCGAGTTAAAAGGCCAACAATCAAGCTTTCAACTAATGAATCTTGACCAATTAAAACCTTGGACATTTCACTTTTTAAGGGTGTTATCCAAGTAGAAGAATTTTCTACAATTTCTTTTATTTCTCTATCATCAGATGGCATATTGAATCAGGATATGCTGTAAATAATGAGCATGTGCAAGTTATTATGTTGGCGAGACTTCTATATTTTCTTCGAATCTACTTTTAACTTTATTATCCCATATATAACGGCTGAAAAGAACTTTAATAGCTGCGGTTAATGGTACTGCAAGAAGTGCACCAAGAATGCCGCCAATAAGTACAGACCAGCATAATACAGAAAATATCACGGTAAGAGGGTGTAACCCAACTGATTCACCAACAATTTTCGGTTGAATAAAAAACCCGTCAAATTGCTGTACTAAAATAAATACTATAAGAACAACTAGTGGAGTTGGACCTCCAACTTGTGCAGTAGCAATTAACAATGCTGGTATTGCCGTAAGAATGAACCCAACGAATGGAATTATTCCAAGAACTGCTAGTGAAACGCCTATCACTAATGCATAATCTAATCCAAGTAGCATTAAGATAATTCCAGTTAGGGCGCCATCAATTATACTGACAAGAACCTGTCCCCTAAAATATGCGACTATGTAACCATTTATCTGTTTAATTACACTGACTATTTCGTCTTTGAGTGATGAATCTTTTAAGGGTAGGTATTTATCCCAATTTCTTTCAATGAATGCTGAGTCTCTAAGAAAAAAGAATAGATATACAGGTACCAAAAACAATCCAACTGCGTATCCAATCACTCCTAGAAACCCATTAGCTGTTTTTCCTAAAAATCCTAATGCTTTCTTACCGGTCTCTGGATTTTTAACCCAACTAACCATCTTATCCCAAAGTATATTCTTATTACTTTCTATAGATGCTTGATCATTTTCTGAATCGGCTTCATTTTCTAAAGAGTCTGTAAAGGACACCAGAACATTGCTGAATTTTGAAATTTCTTTTTGGGATTTGTCGATTATTGAAGCTCTATTATCAACTAGTTGGGCCAACTGTTTTGAGGCAGGAATTAAAACTGCTAGAGCAAGGATTCCCGAAATTATGACTAGTATTGAATAGATTAAAACGATCGCTTTCGTTCGAGAAAGGTTGCGATCTTTGAGCCACTTTTTCCTAACGCTATGTACAACCGGAGAAAGTAAATAAGAAAGAATTGCAGCAATAGCTACTGGAACAAGTACGGGCTGTAATAAGTTAAGAAATTTTCCGAGGATAATAATAGTGCTTACGATTAAAATTATAATCACAGTGATTGAAACTCCTGTTATTGCTTTCCATAAGATGGACTTTTGGAATTGAGAAGGGATTGTGTGAGAATCTTCCTGTCCCTCTTGGAATTCTTTGTTCATTCTTTTTATTTAACCATAGTCATCATTAAATAAAAGTGATTAATTCTACCCACCAGCAGCTATTTGAACTATTTCAATAATATCTCCATCAGTAATAAAGGTCTCAGAGTGATCCTTTTTTTTTAGAGCCACTTTGTTTAATTCAACAATTGTTAGAGAACTACTGAGTTCAAGTTGTTTTAAAAGGTTCTTAACGCTTAAGCGTTCAAGGTATTTATCTGTCGTCTCGCCATTTATGGTAATAGTCATAACTAGGGTTTTAATCTAAGAGCTTAATATCGCAGTATCCCAATCTTTCCATACAGGATCGAGACCTTTTGATTTGAGCATTTTGCAAACCTCAGCAGGTGAACGTTCATCATTGATCTCAAATTGCTCAGTAGCAGTTTGTGAAGAACATGGGTTCATTTCTGATGCTTCATTAATTTCAATTCTTCGCCCGCCAACAGTATAGTGAAGGTCATCTTTTCCTTCTCCTGTGTAGCCACCTGGTTCGGTGTGACTTCCTGCACTAATCGTCGTAATACCAATATTGACTAAATTATTCCGGAATATTTCTTTCTCTCTTGTGCTTAAAACGATTCCTACATCTGGAAAGCATATACGGAATGCACATACGAGCTGAACGAAGTCCCTATCATTAAGTGAGTGTTCAGGATTGAATTGACCGGCAGCTGGGCGAATTCTAGGAAAACTCACGGTGTAATTTGCTTTCCAGCAAACTCTCTGAAGGTAATCAAGATGAGCTGCTAATGAAAGGGCTTCCTTTTTCCATTCGCTTAGTCCAAAAAGAGCTCCAATACCAATTCTCCTAAAGCCTGCATTGTAAGCCCTTTCAGGACACTCTAATCTCCAATTGAAATTTTTCTTTGGTCCACTTGTATGTAGATTCTTATAGCTTTTTCTATTATAAGTTTCTTGGTATACAACAAGTGCTTCACAGCCTGCGTTAACTAAACTTATATATTCAGGTTCCTTCATAGGAGCAATCTCAAGAGCAATGGAAGGGAATAAATCCTTTATTGCGAATATGCATTCTTCAATGTAACCACTTGAAACAAATTTAGGGTGTTCCCCAGCGACTAATAGAATGCTACGGAATCCTTGACTATGAAGATGTTTAGCTTCCGAAAGAACCTGATCTACAGTCAAAGTTACCCTTAATATGGGATTGTCTCTTGAAAATCCACAATATGTGCAATTGTTTACGCATTCATTAGAAAGGTAAAGAGGGGCAAAAAGACGCATTGTTTTGCCGAAATTTTTTCTAGTAACTCTAGTTGATTCTGAGACAATGCTTTCCAAGTCACTCTTATTTAAAGGAGAAATAATTTGGATGAAATTTTCCAGTTTGGTATTAAGGCGATTAGATAGGTTATCGAATGTATCGACGAAGCTCATTTTATTTTAATTATAATACCTTGAGTTAATTGATATACAAGTGACTGAATGCTTGATTGAGTGAATACTTGATATTAACTAATCATAAGTGGAACAATCTGAACAGATCCTATGTAAAGTTGCTTTTTGGTATTATCGCCGGATGGCACTTATGTTTTTGTTGTTTGCTGGAGGAGGATTGTGGTTCTTTTATGACGGTCTTATTGGTTGGCCACAAAAGAACAAGATTCACATTGCGAAGATGGCATTTGAGGCTGGATCTGAAGGTGAAAGCTGGGAAAGTTTCAAGACGGATTTACCCAGTTTCGAATTAGACCTTACGGATGAAGACATTCTCTTGATCCGTAGATCCCATAATGATGGCTCACTAAGAATGACTTGGGAAGAGTTCATGATTTCACCTGCTGGTAAAAGAGCCGTTTCTAATATGGATAATGAGAAGTTATCTGATGCATTTAATGCAGGTAAAGAAATTAATTATGAATGGGAAACTTTTGCATCCTCGAATGGTTACCCTATTAATAAAAAACAAGCTTCAAAATCTGAAATAGAAATGAAGCAATTTGAAAGTATGTATACTGTGTTCAATGCGCCTTCCCTTAAAAGAGAGTGGTCTCTTTATGGGTATTTATCTGGCAATAAAGGATGGAACACTAAGGACCC
>MDTB01154668.1_pt1 | contig 10806 bp, 18 predicted proteins | sample 811161 | NCBI WGS metagenome assembly MDTB01 (sample SAMN05326650, study PRJNA326480) | marine metagenome | isolation source: seawater | place: Mediterranean Sea | collected 2009 | reverse complement strand
GAGTGGTAATACAGGAATATCTTTAGCTTCCGCCGCGGCAAAACTAGGATGTGAATGTGTAATTATTATGCCTGGTAACATGTCAAGGCAGAGAAAACAAATGATGAAAGCATTTGGTGCCACAATCATAGAAGTAGGCGACAATGATTTTCAAGCTGCAATAAGTGAAAGAGATAGAATACTTAGTAATAGCCCGACGGCTTGGGCCCCGATGCAATTTGAAAACTTATTAAACATTGAGTGTCACTATGAGACAACTGCACAAGAAATATACATGCAGTCACTTCAAGAAAACTTAAAATGGTGTGCTTATGTTCACGGTGCTGGAACAGGAGGGACTATGATGGGTGTTAAAAAATATATAGATTTTAAGCAGCTTGGTGTAGAATGTATCTTAACAGTTCCCGCTGAACCTGCCAGCGAGCATGGAATACAAGGTATAAATGATGGCGCTGACTTTCTTTTGGACAAAACTTTAATGGATCACACTTTTAAAGTAAAAACATCTGATGCGATATCTAGAATGAAAGAGTTTGCTAAAACTCACGGACTGCTAGTAGGGATTAGCAGCGGAGCCAATTTGATTGCTGCTGAATTGTATGCACAAAAAACGAGCACAGACGGCATAATTATAACTATGCTCTGTGATAGAGGTGAGAGGTACTTATGAGAAAAACCGTAATGATAGGCGCAATGAAGCCTATGACAGTAGGACACTATCAGCTTATTACTGAAGCTGTTGCAGACTCAAGAGTACCTGATGGTGAAGTTCCAGCTTCTGAGACATACGTCTTGATATCAGTTCAAGATAGAATTAAGAAAGGAGAATTACCAGTCTCTGGAGAAGCAGCATTAACTGCAATGAGAGATGTGTATTTGAAAAACACTGACTTCATGAAATTTAACCAAGAAAAATTAGTCAACTTAATTTTTTGTTATTCAAAAAGATTTGCTGAAAAGAGCCCAGAAAGAATAGAAGAGATAAGATCGATCATAAATGATATTGAAGATGTTTTAGCAGCAAACGGAATAACGAATGTCAAGACTAGCGTCGAAGAGTCTCAGTCCGGCCCGCCTTCTTACTTAGTCGACCTAGCAAATAGAAACACCTCTGATACGTTTGTTTTATACACCGGTCAAGATGATGTTAAAAAATACCAGCCACTCATAGAATACGCTCCTAACTTAGAGCTGGCCGGATTTGAAAGATTTGCGGGTGGCGTTTCAGGTACAGAAGCTAGAAGTTTAATACAGAAATCCAGAGAAGATTATGAGGACGATGAAGCTGCTGATCAAGCAGAAGAAAGATTTAGACAATCCCTGCCTCAGGGTGTTGACTCAGAAGAAGTGAGAAAGCATTATAGAGAAAAAGCCGGTCTAGATCCAATATTTGAGCAAGTAAAAAAAATTCTGTCAGAAGATTCTGGTGATCTTGTTGTAGGTACAGAAAAATATGGCGCTTATCTCGATGAAATTATTGGCAGCCTTATGGGAATCAAAGGATCTTTAGGCTCTAGAAAAAAGGCAGGCAAGTATTTTAGAAAAGAAGCAGATAGAATTCAAAGCGCAATAAGCTCGTTACGTTATCTTAAAAGAAAATCAGATAGACAGCTACTTAGTCAATCCAACGTCTTGAGTGAAGCTTATAGGCTGAGGGCAGATATCTCGATTGATCGTTCTGAAAATTTTGGTGCCACTGCTGTGAGAGAATATCTTCAAAACTTTAACAAAAAAGAGAAGTAGGTTTTGAAACATTGAAATTGATATTGATTTGTGCTATGAGTTTATCCTAAAGGTGTTGAGTGAAAAAAATAATAACTGATATTGAGAATTTTATTTGGCTTGGCGGAAACGGCCAGCAACACTCAATTGATGATATACTTTTAGAAATAAAGAAATACACAAGGAAAGGTGGAAAGATATTTGTAGGTACCGACAGCATGACGTATCCAAGTAAATGTCATTTTGCGTGTGTCATCGCGCTTCACAGTACAAATCCAAAAGTCGCAAGGTACTTTTATAAAAAAATTAAATTAGATGGTGACAAGTATAAGAACTTACAAGTCAAAATATTTAAAGAAGTAGAATATTCTGTCATGATGGCAGATTTCTTAAGAGAGCAGTTTCCCAATGCAGATATTGAAGTGCATGTTGATATTGGTGAAAACACGAGAAGCGAAACTAGAAAATTTATTCAGTCTGTAAGAGGCTGGATATTAAGCTCTGGCTTTCGCTTAAAAATAAAACCTGAGTCTTGGGCAGCATCTTCTGTCGCAGATTCACATACAAAATAAAATCATAAACTACAGGAGAAAGCAAATGACTGTAAAATTAAGAAAGAAAGCAAGTGGCTCCTCTGGGCTGAGTACAAGTGATAAGAAAATAAAAGAAATGATTGAGTCACAGATCAAAAGCATACTTAACTCTTATTTCGGAATTAAAAGGTCTGTTTACTTGCGCAAGTCAAAATACTTTCTTGTTTTTGGTGAGTGTAAATTTTCTTCAGAAAAGTCAGTACAATCTATACACTTGAAAAATCCGACAAAGTCTAGTTATGAAAAAATTACTACAGATGAAATTGAAGTGTCAGGTGTCACAATAGTTGAGTTTTTGGATTTCATTAACATGCATGGTGCCACCGAGACAGCAGGACCATTTAAACTGCTTGAATCTGTGTAAAATTATCCCCTTTGTCTTATAATACATTAGAACTAAAGTACAGGGGTTGTTGTGCAAGTCAGCTATAAAAATTATTTTCCGTATGCATCGATAAGAGATGAACAGACTGAAGCTATAGAGTTTGCTCTTAATTCTTTTTTAAATAATGATAAAAAATTTGTGATAATAGAAGCTGGGACGGGTGTAGGAAAGTCTGCAGTTGGTTTGACCCTAGCTAGATCTTTGAGCACTGTACTACCTGCTAGCGAAGAATACGGCGCCGGTGCTTACTTTCTCACTACTCAAAAGATATTGCAGCATCAATACGAAAAAGATTTTGCTTCGATGTGTTCAATTTATTCTTCCAAGAACTATCAGTGTGACTATCACAAACAAAATGATTGTCAAACCTCGCAGCAGCTTCTCAAGACTGCAGACAGAGATTCTAGATTTTTCAAAAAATGCTCAGCCAGTTGTGTATACAAAAAACAGAAAAAAGCTTTTTTAGAATCAAAAGAGTCTGTCACAAACTTTCCTTATTTCATTACAGAGTCTGCTTTTTCTGGAAAGATAACACCACGAAATATTCTCGTTGTCGATGAAGCACATAATACTGAAGAAGTGTTGAGCAAGTTTGTTCAAGTTACAGTAAGCCAATATTTTTGTGAAAAAATTATTAAATCTTCCTGGCCTGGAAAGATAACACCGGTCAACTTTGTAAAGTGGGTACAGAACGTTTATTATCCAAGAGTACAGTCACAGGTGCTACACTTTGAAAAGCAAATTGAGAAATTTGGATTGTCTTCTAGATTGAAAGATCTTCAATCTATTTCAATGAAATATGACATGATAAAAAGTCATGCTGATAAACTAACAAAGTTTTTAAAAGACTACACTCCAGAAAACTGGGTGATGGAAATTCAAGAGACTGAGAGGCGAGGATACAAGAAAGTTGTCTATCGAGCAATTGATGTATCTAATTTTTCTGAAGAGTACCTGTTTAGGCTTGGCAGAAAGATTATTATGATGTCTGCAACAATTTTAGATCATGAAACTTTTGCTAGTTCGCTTGGGATTGACAAGGACAGCTATGATTTTATAAGCATACCATCGCCTTTTGACCCTAAAAACCGCCCAGTTATACAAACTTCCATAGGATATATGGGATCAAAGTACATTGACCAAACACTGCCCAAGATTAAGACAGCTGTAGAAACAATTTTAGATGAACACAAAAATGAAAAAGGCATTATTCATTGTCACACCTATAAAATAGCAAACTACCTCAAGCGGAACATAAAGTCTAGAAGAATATTAATACACAACAGCAATAACAGGGATGAGATTTTAAGAAAGCATATGAAGTCTGACAAGCCAACTGTTCTACTTTCTCCTTCAATGACAGAAGGGGTAGACTTGAAAGGTGATCTTTCAAAATTTCAAGTGATATGTAAAGTTCCCTACCCTTATTTAGGTGATCCTATCGTGAAAAAGAGAATGAACAAAAACAAGGGCTGGTATGGTTTGCAGACAGCTAAAAGCATAGTTCAGTCCTGCGGCCGCAGTGTAAGATCTTCGAGCGACACAGCTGTAACTTATATTTTAGATAGCGACTGGGATCGATTTTACTCAAGGAACAGAAAGATCTTTCCGAAAGATTTTATCAAATGTCTTGTCTGATTATAATTAACTCAAGGAGAAAATAATGCGACATGTAAGAGTAGGTGATAGAGTATACATGACTTATCACATGAGCAACAAGGGCGTTGTGACAGAAGTTTTGTTCAGACCTGTTTCAGCGGGTAACGGTGCGGGAAGCTTCTCAAAGCAAATGTGGGTTAAATTCAAGAGTGACCTTACAGGAGAAGTAGTTGAAGCAAAGCGTCAAGATGTGACTAAAGAAGACTAGAAAATGAAAAATAAAATAATGCCACCACTTTTAATAGCTGGTATTGTTTTGAATCTAATTTTAATGTTCTTTAATTTCTTTATTCAAGACACAGGTGGGATAATTTTATCAGTTTTTTGTATGACGTGCTTTATATTTAGTTATTGGGTACACTTAAATGCAAGAGACGAAGAAGAAAAAGACAAAAAGCAGGATGATAAAAGATCTCTATTTAGATAGAGAAACTAGTCATGGCGGCTGGCCAGAAGGACCATCACGGGGTGCTTATGACAAAAGACCGGTCAATGTCATCATCACCGATTATTTGACTAAGATGGGCCTTCTTGACGATAATGATAGAGCTCGGCTAAGTGAGTCTCAACTGAGAACACTTGTTAGGAAAATCCTCGCTGAGGCGCATAATTATTGATTGTTACTATAACCAGGTGTTTTTGTGGGCAGTTTGAATACAGTTGCTGAAAGATTTGCTAAGATCCGTGAGATGCGTGAGTCACTTTGCAAGCAGGAGAAAACCTGGCGCGAAGCCTTTGCCGCAAGAGACTGGATGGTATCTCAAGTTCAACGACTACAAGAAATGTGCAGCAACCCTGACGTTTCAAAAGACGAAATTAAAGAAAGGATTGAAGACATTATGTGTGTCTTAAACCCTGACGAAACAAACGGAGCTTGTGATGAGTGATGAAAACGGCTGGGGCGAATATTCTCGATTGGTGCTGAAAGAGCTTGAGACACTGGCAACTGAGATTAAAGGTCTTCGAACAGAGTTACAAGATGTCAAACAAGAGTTGGCAAAAATGCAGGTGAGAGAAGACAAAGTTGATGAACTCAGAGTTTGGAAGGAGAAGATTGACGAAGTAGCATCACCAACCCAGCTTCAGACAGCAATTAAAGAGATAGAAGATTTAAAGCTATTTAAAACAAAAGCTGTAACTATATTCATGGTAGTTCAATTTGCAATGGGCGCAATAGTTTTTGCCCAGCGATTTATGTAGAGCTAACCTATGCTAAAAGTATCTAGAACACAACTAAGAAAAATTATCGAAGAAGGCTTTTTAATAACTGAAAAAACAGTCTTAAATGAAGCTTTGTGCTCTCATGCAAAATGTTTTAAGGAAGTAAGCAGAGAGGGTGTTATCCTTGGAAAGCTTGTTGAGTTTTCTGTACTAGACGCACTCCAAGGATCACTCCGCGGAGGATCTGAATCGTTACCCGCTCCAGCTGCATTTTCTGCCACGCAGGATGTTGATAAATTTTTTAATAATCCAGACATCCCACGCGAGTACAGGGAATCTGCTTTCAGTGTATATAAAGCTGCATATGACGCAGTTCAAGCAAATTCAATCTTTGACGAACTCGGCGTGCCTACAATTGATGACATAACCCAAGATACCGGGACCGTTGATGTTCCGACAACAACTGCAGATATTCATGTAAAATATAATGAAAAGCCAGGTGGCGGCAGGTTTGGCAATATTAGAAAGCTGAGAGTTGATGAGTCCGAAGGTGTTGTAGAGGGTTTTTATTCTAGAGATCTCTGGGACAGGTCAATGGCATCACTAATGCCGTTGATGCGCATGAATCCAGATTTTGATGATGCTGTAGTTGATAAATCAATAAGCTGGCGAGACAACATGAAAGCCGGAAAATTCATTACCGAGAACAACGGCTTAAATCGAGGAGGTATTCTTGAATCATCAGGCCAAAGACCTATTATAAAGAGAATTCTTGGTTTGAAAGCGAAAGGGAATGATAGATTAACAAAGGCATTGGAATCAGCAACAACGCAAGCAAATGACTATCGAAAGTATCCTGGCGCAAAAGGTAAGATTGCTTGGGTAAATGAAGACAGTGCTTGGTCAAATTTCAAGAAGCTATTTTTTTCTGCAGATTATCAACCATCTGACGATGATGATCCGCTTGTCAAAATGTCTTATGCTGAAGACTTTATGAAAGAGGTAGACACAGCTTTTGTAGCTTTTTCACGTGTAAAAAAGACATATCAGTCTGAACTAAGTAATCAATATGAGAATCTTACAAAACTTTTAGACGGTATTGACGTTGAAGTGTCTGGCGGAGTCAAAGTAGAAGCGCCGCTCCACGGAGAAACACAGAAACCTTTTTCAAAGGTTTTTATTACTGATTTAATTAGAGTGCTATTTGATCACATAATCCATGATGATGACAGCGAAGATTCTCTTACAGGGTCTTCTGCTATGAAATCAATTCAAAACGAGCGAATTGTCACAGTATTGAGAGTATGCTGGAAATGCAAAGACGAAGTGTCTGTTGTCATAGAAAAATTTGAAGTCCCTGGCGGCTCATTTAGATCTTTTGCGAATTCAATGCAGATAAGGTGGGATACTACTAAGGCAGGTTTATCAGCATCAATCGGTGCCGAGGGCAAAGATTATTTTTACCTTCGTGCAAGAACTGATGGAAAGTCCACAGGCCCACAGTACGGAGGAGGCAAGAACTGGGATGAGCTAGTTCAGTCTACTTACAGTGCTGGTTCATCATATGCAAAAGTTGTCTTACCACCAGAACTTGACGCTAATGAAGGTTCACCTGATGGCGACCAAGATACCTCGATACAGCCCCAGGATGCTCGTGACACACCGACTGCAGATGAAGATGATGAAAGTCGCAGTGTTGCAGAATCTCAGATAAAAATATACGACGCCTTGTTCAACGCTTAGTAGCGTGTAAACAACGTTATACTTGTGTTATAATGCAAACAAGATAGGAGTATGCGTGTATTTAAATAAAGAAATGACAGTTCAAGCTTTACGAAATATGTCAACATTTCACAAAGATCTTTGCACACAGTTTAACAAATGGGACATGGATTTTAAATCAAATTTAGGCAGGCGTAATGTCGTTATGTCACAAGCTCAAGAACATTTTTTTGCCAAGGAACTAAAAAAAGTGTTTCGAGGTGTCGACGCAGACGGCAGGACAGGAAAAGCAGACATTGTCATAGGCGAAATAGATAGAGAACTTGAATGCAAGTTGACATCTGGAAATCGAACTGGCTCGGTGTCTTACAGCTTTCAAACAGACTGGGCAACTTTGAAAAATAAAAAGTCTGTTGATTACCTGTATGTCCTTTGTGACGAAAAGTTTGAAAGTTTCTGTGTGTTATTTTTTAAAGATTTGACAACTGAAGACTTTTATCCGCCTGCTTCCGGATCTAGAGGCAAAGCAAGAATGAAAAAGTCCACCGCGATGAACAAAGCAGTTTGTCTACACGGTGACTATAAGATTCAAAATGAAAGTTTTATTGCAAAATACCAAGAAAGACTTTCAGACATTGTGAGTAAAAAGGCAGACAAGTTACTTGAAGTTCAGAAGAAATATTTTTTAGATACTAATAAAAAGAAACAAAAGAATGGCTATAAAATTGCTAAGATGCGGGAGAATATTGAGAAGCAATTCACTAAAAATGCATCTGACATTACTAAAAAGATAGCCTACTGGACAAATGCTGATTTGAGATACAGTTTTATTCTTGAGTCGCTGGAGTTATAATGTTTGCAGAATACGACCCAGATAGGAGGCCGCCCTACAAGCAGATTGTGATTAGAGAAAAAGACGGAGTAAAGTGGAAATATATTTACTTAGTTTCTAACTTCTATGGTGGAACTCGCCTAGTTAGTTATAGCACGGAAAAAATTTCAGATGAAGCTTGCATTGAAGATAAAGGAACTGCTTATGAAGATCAAAGAGAAGATTAGTAATTTTTTATCAGGTAGCGTAGAAGAAGCATCTGCTGAAGTACCTGAAGTACCTGAGCCACCTGAAGTTCAAGAAGTTCAATTAGAAAGCTTAGTAGAAAACTTTGACAAGCTTGTCGAAGAAGCTATGTCGTCAAATGAGACCAATGCATTTGAAGAGCTTTTAGGTGAGATGTGGCTTGACAAAGAATTACAGGAATACGGCACACCTGACGTGTATATGCTAAAAAAGCCTGATCATGGAGAATATCACTGGCTAGTAGAATACAAGACAAAAATGATTACGCCTGTAAAACCCTCGAGTGAAGTGATTCCTGTTATAAGTTTAGGAGATGACAAGTTTGTGTGCTGGGTAGGAAAAACTCAGTACGTGGTATCGGCATCAATAATGACCTATGTTGGGGACAACTAATGAAGTTTGATCATGTTGCTGTAAAGTCCTTAGATATTTCTCGATCAGTTGAGTGGTACGTAAAAAATCTTTCTGCGGAAGTTCTGTACCAAGACGAAACATGGGGTCTTGTCAGGGCCTACGATGTAAAAATAGCTTTTGTCAATCCTGAACAACATGCACCACATATTTGCTTTGAAATAGATGATCCTACTAAAGACGAAATGATGAAAACTAAGAAATTTAAATTACATAGAGACGGATCAACTTCATGCTACACGTCTGACCCGGATGGTAATTGCATAGAATTTCTAAAATGGTAAAATGAAAAGATATATTCAGACTGCACAGAAAAATGTTAAGAATCTATTTTATGTTCTCAACTACAAGGAAGGATTAGATCCTGAGTATGACGAAGCCTGCGAAAGTGCGTTCTTAAAATTTTTGGATTTTATCTACTATTTGCTAGCTGGATTCTACATTCTCATGACTTTGTTGACGTCATATTTTTTAATTACTGACGTTTTAATGAGATGAAAAAAGATACTTATCTAAGTAGAGCCAAAGACATGTGCATGCACATGACTGAAGTTTTAATGATGTCTGTCGTAGTTTACTCAGCAATCGCGATGAAAATGTATAGAGACAAAAAGAATGACAAAAGAAAATCTAAAAGAAATCATTGAGTACTTATCTTCTTTAAAAGAAGAAGCAGATGCTGGAGATAATATACTGACAATGCGAGGAGGTAGAGGGTACGCTCCTGGTCATCCTTATCCAAAAAAAATGGATAAGCCGGGTTACGGAGATTTAGACCCATATCATACACGCAAGAAGCAAAAGATTAGTCAATCAGGCCCGGTTGAAGTAAGCCGTGCCTATAGAAAAGAAGTGTCTAATGTCTGAAAATTATAGACAGTTTGTTGAACTATACGCATCACAATTTAAATATAAGTCTTATGATGCTCCCGGTGGAAAGAAATATTTCGTTAATGATGCGCCAGATTTTGTCTTGATGACACACAGTCTTCAAAATAAACATGTAACATTTTCGTCTAGCGCTGAGACTAAGTCAGTGAGAGCAGGCGATCTTCTAATGTGCGTTCTTGAAAACCGCGGCATGTTTAAAGAAGAGATCTTGTAGAAGGAGTAGAACATGGGTGGTATTGCTAGACACATGAATCATATCTATGATGATATGAGCATGCGTTTTTCAACAATTATTAAAATATTTGACTTAGCATCATCAGGTAAGCTTGAAGCTACAGAAAAAGTTGATGGCCAGAACATCTACTTTACTTATGATATTAGATCTAGGTCTACAAAGTTTGCCAGAACAGAAGATCAAGCTGCTCAAGGGGGTCTTACAAAAGAACAGCTGAATGCTGAATTTGTTCAAAAGAGAGACATAAGTGCAGATCCTCAAGGTTATCAACCTGTTGTTGATGCTTTTTATTTGGGAATGTCAACGATAGAGACTGCACTAGAAAAAGTTCAAGATGATGTCAAACAGTCTGTATTTGAACGGTCAAAAGAAATTGAAGGTCGACAGATATCAACTGTCTACATGAATTGCGAAGTCATGTATAGCGGGAACAGGAATCTCATTCTTTATGATGGTGACTTCATAGTTTTTCACAACTACGATATTCTTGATGACAGTTTGCGTGCTTTAAGTAATGATGAGTTATCAGAAATAGATGCTTCAATGAGGCAAAAATTTATGACAATTGTCTCAGAGATAGAGAAGGGTGAAGCCTTAGCATCAGCTGATCAGTGGAAGGTTGTGGGACCTCAAGTTGTCGCTCTAAACAACATGGGCGAAGAAGGATCCAAAAAATTTGTTGAGGAAGCTAAATCAGATCTTTCAAAAATTATTAGTGACGTAGGATTAGATTTCAACAACACATTTGGAGAATACGTAAAAGAATCTGTCAGACAAAAAATTATACCAAGGATTCAGCTTGACAAGCCCCTATCGAAAGATCTGATTGACGCACTTTGTGACGCGGTTGAGGATCCTTCGGGTTGGTCAGATTCACCTAGCTTGGGCCTGTCTTCAAACTCTAGAGAGAGAACGAGACAAATAAAGACAATGCACGGAGGTAACAAGT
>MDTB01030945.1_pt1 | contig 10806 bp, 8 predicted proteins | sample 811161 | NCBI WGS metagenome assembly MDTB01 (sample SAMN05326650, study PRJNA326480) | marine metagenome | isolation source: seawater | place: Mediterranean Sea | collected 2009 | reverse complement strand
TGGTCAAACTCAGCGATATGACATCACTGGAATCAACCAAAGACACGTTGGACTTGAGATTGAATCTGCATTCCAGGCAACAGATAAGGTACGATTGGATTTCACAGGCGCATTTGCAAATTGGGAATTCGTTGATGACGTATCCTCTAGATTCATAGCTCCAGGCGTTCAGAGAGAAACGAATCTCTACATTAAAGGTTTAAAAGTTGGTAATGCTCCTCAAACACAAATGAGTTATGCTTTAACATGGAGACCTATAAGTGAGTTTTCAGCAAAATTAAGAGGTTATACAGCCGCAAATCATTACTCACAATGGAGCCCTACAAGTCGAAGTGATGCGTCCGATAAATCCCAAGTTTGGAAAATGCCTAACGTAACGCACTGGAATTTGAATCTTCGTTACAATGTGAGCAGTATTTTCAATGGGGCAGAGCTATTCTTTAATGTGGTTAATTTGACAGATGAGACTTACATCCAGTATGCTGTTGACAACAGCCGTTACAATGCATATGATGATGATCACGATGCAGATGACGCGGAAGTTTTCTTTGCTCTTCCACGTAGAATTAACTTTGGCTTCAAACTTAACTTCTAAGCGAAACGGAACGAAAGTTTAGCTTCAAGCTTTTTAAAAGCAGCTCTCAATTATGGGGGCTGCTTTTTTTATATCTTTAATATCATCGTCATAAACCTTTAGCCTAAAGCACTATGGCATACGTTGTTACTGAACCTTGTATAAATTGTAAGTACACAAATTGTGCGGCAGTTTGTCCCGTGGATGCGTTTCGTGAAGGGCCCAACTTTTTAGTCATTGACCCAAATGAATGTATTGATTGTGACGCATGCGTTTCTGAGTGTCCTGTCGAAGCGATCTATCCTGACGATGAAGTGCCATCTGAATGGGAGCATTACATCGACTTGAATGAGCGTTTGAGCGATGCATGGGGGACAGATCACATTATCAATGAAACAAAGGACGCTCTTCCTGATGCTGACGAAGCGGCATCAAGAACCGATAAGTTGAGTGAACTTGTCGAAGAATGGTGATATGAACGACTCGGTGTGGACACTTCATACCCGAGGTAAGACCATTTCCTTTGAAGGTACCCAAGTCATGGGGATTGTGAATCTCACTCCCGACTCATTTTACGATGGGGGGTGGATGTCCACTCAAGAACAGATTAAGGAGCAAATCGATCAAATGGTTGCTTCTGGAGCTTCGATTATTGATGTAGGGGCTGAATCAACGAGACCTGGCTCCGACCCCGTCAGTAAGGAGGAAGAGCTCAAACGACTCACCTCATTTTTTGCGCTTCTTTCTGGAGGCAAGTTACCTAGCAAAATATTGTACAGTATAGATACAACCAAGGCAGAAGTGGCCCAAGAAGCACTCGATGCAGGGTGTCATATCGTCAACAGTGTGTCCGGTCGAGTCGATAATGAGTTACTGGACGTATCCGCAAGCGCAGAAGCAGCTTATGTATGCATGCATGCCCAGGGCTCACCTAAGACAATGCAAGAGAATCCACAATACGACGATGTGGTAAAAGAGGTTGAGCAATTTACATCCGATTTTGTGGAGAAAGTGGCACAGTCTGACGCTACGCTTGGATCCATAATAGCAGATCCAGGATTCGGTTTTGGCAAACGTCTCGAGGATAATCTGAAGCTTATGAATGCTTTACCCCAATTCGTCGAATTGGGACATCCTGTCATGGTGGGTGTCTCCCGTAAGTCCGTGATTGGAACTCTGCTGCATGGTCAGCCCGCTGAAGATCGACTCAATGGTAGCACTGTATTACATACCGTTGCATGTATGGCTGGAGTGCATATCTTGCGTGTACATGATGTGAAGGAGGCTGCCGAGACCGTGCGTATTGTTACCGCGTTGCGGGAGGGCCCCTCCACCCAGTGATTCGTTAAACATTGACCCATTAAACCTGTGAACCCACTCCCCTTTTTAGAATTTGGCTTCCGAGATGTCATGGAAGTCCTGCTAATTGCGGGGATCTTATTCTATCTATACCGATGGATTCGAGGGACATTTGCCATTCAAGCCGCTGCTGGGGTGGTGGTTATTATCCTTGTGAATGCCTTTGTAAGTCTCCTAGGTTTTACAACATTGAGTTTTATCCTCCGTGGTATCCTCGATGTTGGATTGCTGGCAGTCATTATTCTATTTCAACCTGAGCTTCGTCAACTCCTCTATAATTTGGGTCAAAATCGTGCATTTGATCGTTTTCTTAGCACAAGTACGACTGAAAAAGTGATTGATGAAGTCGTCAAAGCTTCCCGTGAAATGGCCCAACAAAAAACTGGAGCCATTATAGTGTTTTCTCTTGGGACTCGTCTTCAGGATTTAATAGGTGAAGGGGTTCGACTTGATGCAGAAGTCTCTGCTGGCCTGCTGAAATCTATTTTTCAAAAAGAGTCGACCCTTCATGACGGTGCTGTTATTATCCGGGGAAATCGAATCGTAACTGCAAGCGCGTTGCTACCTACATCGTCGAATGCGACATTATCTGAAGAATATGGCACACGCCACCGTGCGGCTATTGGTATTACGGAGCGAAATCGTGCGTATGCTGTGGTGATTTCCGAAGAGCGAGGGAAAATTGGCTTAGCGGTGGATGGAAACCTTGAAGGGTTGTCTGCACCTCAAATGCTTCGTACCCGATTGGAAGAGCTCCTACTGGGACCAGGAACAGCAGAACAAGAGTCAGAGTTTTCACTACTGCCAAAAACTAAAAAAGCAGAGTCAGCTCCGGCATCATAACTCGTCTACGGTCAAATTCCCAGACAGGTACTTCTCTAATCTTTCTTCGTCCCTTGCAAAAGTGATCTCACGATGGGTTCAACAGCTACTGAGAGTGTATGATCTCCCGTTAATAAGTGTTGCTTCGCTTGTTGCCATTCTGGTGATGAGAGGTCCAAAACAGACTCCATCCAATGTTTGATCAGGTGGCTGGCCTCAATCGTCATAAGTTTGTCCAATGTGACGTCCCGTTTGCGCTGTATCGACCCGGCAGCTAATCCGTTATCCCAACGTTTTTGTAGCCAACCAAGTAGGTTTTCAAGTCCCTCGCCCGTCTCAGCTGACACTCTGTGGATAACAGACTTTCCAGGCTCAGCCTCTGATTCCATTAAAGGATCCCATCCCAAAGCTTGTTGGTACTGTTGTGCTGTTTGTTTGGCTTGATCAACTTGGGGGCCATCAGACTTATTGATGATCAACGCATTGATCATATCCATGAGCCCTCGTTTCATCCCTTGGAGATCATCCCCTGCACCAGGAATGAGCACAAGGCATACGATATCGGTCATCAAGGAGACCATGGCTTCCGACTGGCCTACCCCAACGGTCTCTACAAAGACCCAGTCATACCCCGCTGCTTCACATAGCTGAATCGATGTAAAGGTACTTGTGGTGACACCACCTAAGGACTTGGACGAAGGTGAGGGGCGAATATAAGCGGATGGGTGCTTTGAAAGCTCATTCATTCGAGTCTTATCCCCAAGGATAGATCCATCGGTGCGCAAGCCGGTTGGATCGACTGTAAGTACAGCTACAGACGCTCCCTGCGCCACAAGTTGCATCCCAAGGGCTTCTAAGAGCGTACTTTTACCTGCGCCAGGATACCCTGTGATGCCAATTCGTCGACTCAAGGTGAGGGGCGTCTGTTGCTCACTTCGATTCGCGACACAATGCTCTAAAATTTTCGAAGCTAGCTCTTGATGCTCCCGCTTCCGGCTTTCAGCTAGGGTTATCGCTCGTGAGAGTGCTGGTTTGTGTCCTGCCAAGATCTGGGTAGCAAGGTGGGCAGGGTCTGGCGGGGTATGACCACTCTCAATGCGTTGTTTTCGATAGGACGGGTTAATTCCACTCATAGGCTAACCCTTCAGAAGCTCGACGACCTCTTTAACCGCATGAGAGATTACGGTGCCAGGTCCAAAGATCGCGGCAACACCTACGTCAAAAAGTGAGTCATAATCTTTTCGGGGAATCACTCCACCACAAATCACCATAATATCTGTCCGACCTTCCGACCTCAGATGCTCCACCACTTCAGGCACAAGGCTATTATGCCCAGCCGCTAGACTTGAAATACCAATCACATGTACATCATTTTCTATGGCTTGATTTACAACCTCCTCTGGGGTTGAAAACAGTGTACCTATATCGACATCAAAACCCACATCTGCAAAACCTGTGGCAATGACTTTGGCCCCACGATCATGCCCATCTTGCCCCATCTTGGCAACCAAGATACGCGGTTGTCGGCCCTCTTCAGCCGCAAACTCACGAACCATCTGAACTGCTTCCTGGAAGGATTCATCCATTTCGACCTCCATGGCATACACTCCACGAACGGGAGACATTTTTCCTTGGTAACGACCAAAGACACGTTCCATAGCATCGGAAATTTCCCCCAAAGTTGCTCGAACTCTTGCAGCATCGATCGCTTTTTGCATGATTTCACCCTTTGTATGTGCAAAACCCTGTTCAGACAGTTGCTCTGAGACAGATTCTGCTACTTGGGTGAGTGCGGTCAACGCTTCCTGAACCGCTTGTTCATCACGGGCCTTTTTGAGCTGTTCCAATGCTTGTTGTTGCCCCTTGAGGACTTCCGCTTGATCCACCGTAAGGGTATCCATATCGAAATCAGAGGCTTGTTCAAATAGATTCACACCCACGCGAAATTCCTTCCGTGCGTCAAGGCGTGCTTGTTTTCGGGCGGCTGCACGCTCGATTTCACGGGTAGGAATCCCTTGTTCGAGTGCCTTTGTCATCCCACCCGAATCTTCAATTTCTTGGATGTAGGCACGTGCTTTTTCCACAAGATCTGCGGTTTTCCATTCCATCCACTCTGATCCCGCCCAAGGATCGATGGTCTGTGTTAGATCCATCTCATTGAGCATCATGAGTTGTGTTTCACGGGCTAATCGAGCAGAGTCTTCGGTGGGAAGGGCAATCGCTTCATCCAATGAGTTTGTATGCAAACTTTGCGTATGTCCCATGACAGCCGCCATCGCTTCAATCGCTGTTCGACCTAGATTATTCATAGGGTCTTGCTCCGTTAGACTAAATCCAGAGGTTTGGCAATGGGTGCGGAGCATGGCCGATTTTGGATTTTGGGGCTCAAACTTGGAAACCAGCTCGTACCATAGCTGACGGCCTGCACGAAGCTTGGCAATTTCTGTAAAATGGTCCATTCCAATGGCCCAGAAAAACGACATGCGTGGTGCAAAGTCATCCAACGATAACCCAGCAGACAATCCAGTTCTAATGTATTCGAGACCATCTGCCAAGGTGTAGGCTAGCTCTAATTCGGCCGGTGCCCCCGCTTCATGCATATGGTATCCACTTATGGAAATGCTATTAAACCGAGGCATATGACTGGAGGTATATGCAAATAGATCCCCGATAATTGCCATCGAAGGGGCAGGAGGATAAATGTAGGTGTTGCGCACCATGAACTCTTTCAAAATATCGTTTTGAATGGTCCCAGTGAGTTGCTCAGGTGAGACACCTTGCTCTTCAGCAGCCACGATATAAAATGCCATGACGGGTACAACGGCCCCATTCATGGTCATGGATACAGACATTTTATCCAGGGGAATGCCATCGAATAGGCGCTTCATATCCTCAACAGAGTCAATCGCAACCCCTGCCTTTCCAACATCGCCAGTGACACGCGGGTGGGTGGAGTCATACCCTCTATGGGTTGCTAGATCGAAGGCTACTGAAAGGCCCTTTTGGCCTGCGGCTAGATTCTGTCTGTAAAATGCGTTCGAGGCTTCTGCGGTCGAAAATCCAGCGTACTGTCGTAGCGTCCATGGTTTTGTGAGATACATTGATTCATAAGGCCCTCGAGTATAGGGAGGTGATCCTGCCACCTGATCAAGAGATGATTCGAAGGATTCATCCAAAGACCACACGTGCTCTACCTCTCTATGTCGTAATGTACATTTGCCAAAACATGCGTGAAGAATTTGCGATGTCAAATCATCCAGAAGCGGAGACCCAAGACCATGAAATGAGACGCTGTCCAATCCAGCTTCAGCTTTGGCAAGATGGACTAGATTCGCGGCCCAACGTCGTTCTTGAGTATGCACTTGTGCGTTGGATGTGTCAAGATGCAATGGCAAAACCGTACAGCTAGAAGCACCTCCAACGATTGCAGCGAGGACCTGGGGTGTCTGCTGGACAAGATTGAGTCGAGGCTCGTCTGTATTGTGTCCAACTCCTGACGTAATGACATCCACATGGCAGTGGGTCTTCGCTGGATCGAGACCGATTCGCTGAATCCACTCTGCCCATAATAGCCAAGTAGCTCTAACTTTTGCAGTGCTGAGAAAATATCGGGTGTCGGTTGCAAGTCGAAGCCGCGTCCCATGTAAGTTGTGATGCTTTTCTTCATCTGATAGTGATGCATTCGTGTCCGACCACTCTTCCAACGCTTGGAGGATTCCTTTTAACTCGTCAACTTCGTTCCCCCCTTGTTGATGAATTGACCACCCATTGGGTGAAAAAGGTGGGCTCAGCTCAGCGTTTAATTCAGACGCTATAGTGTTTAAATGGTGGGGCGATACTCCTGCGGAGCGAAGATCGTCCTCATACCAAAGCGTAGGTGTTTGACTTGCTGCTGCTTCGAGATGACTCCGTTCAACTGTTTTAAGATGACTTAATAGAGTCTCAGCGTCCATTGTACTAAGATCTTGTCCGACGCATGTTGGCATCCATCGCACCCCATCTTCGTTATCGCCGCGCGTCGAACCCAAAGCTCCTACACCCAATACTTGCATGGGCCCCAAAGCTTGGGCCATCACCAAATCATACCATTGTCTAGAAACCCATGCTGTAGTTTTCTGTTCTTGGCGTGTGTAACATGGCTTGAGAGTCAATCCAGAGTCGTACACCTTGGAGTTAAGGGGTGCATCAGGTGACAACCCCAAAACTTTACGAATGGTGTGGTGCCAATTTTGATGCGAAGGGGTATCGAGCATGGTCTAAAACAACTATATTAGAAGTGTGAGTGCGAGCGCTACAAAGATACGATGTGACACGATGTACATCGTTGAGTCTAAGCGAACCTATCACTCAACTAAATCAAGAATAATACATTATTAAAGCTATGTCCACGACCGATACAATTCTATCAGGCGCAATGCAACCATTAACTCAACTTACAGAAGATGAGCAAATGCTGCGTGATGCTGCAGCAGAGTTCGCACAACAAGAAATCACCCCATGCATTCTCCAAATGGACGAGAAAGCGGCCTTAGATTCAGATCTTGTAAAATCATTTTTTGAGATGGGTTTGATGGGTATCGAGATCCCTGAGGAATTTGGAGGTGCAGGAGGGTCATTTTTCATGAGTATTGTTGCGATTGAGCAAATATCCAAAGTGGATGCGTCGGTCGGGGTCTTCATGGATGTCCAGAACACACTAGTCAACAACGCCTTCTTAAGGTTCGGGTCTGACGACCTCCAACAACGATACCTGCCTCGCTTGGCCTCAGAATCTGTTGGAGCCTACTGCCTATCAGAGTCAGGATCTGGTAGTGACGCATTTGCCTTAAAAAGTTCGGCCATTAAAGAGGGTAATAGGTATCGACTCAATGGCGCGAAACTTTGGATTACCAACGCCAATGAAGCGGATATATTTATCGTATTTGCGAATGCAAAACCTGAGGACGGATACAAGGGTATCACGGCTTTCGTTGTAGAGCGCGGTATGGAAGGGTTTAGCATTTCCAAAAAGGAGGATAAACTTGGGATACGAGCTAGCTCTACTTGCGAAGTTCGACTAGAGAACGTGTTAGTTCCTGAAGAAAATATCCTAGGCGAGTTTGGCAAAGGATATAAAGTAGCGATTGAAACCCTTAATGAGGGTCGAATAGGCATTGGAGCTCAAATGGTAGGCCTTGCACAAGGTGCATATGAAGCAGCTCTAGATTATGTGCAAGAGCGCAAGCAGTTTGGGAAAAAGGTCTCCGAATTTCAGTCTGTTCAGTTTCAGCTTGCCCAGATGGCAACCGAGATTGAAATGGCACGACTGCTTGTCTATAACGCAGCACGCATCAAAGAAGCAGGCCAACCTTTTTTAAAAGAGGCTGCGATGTCCAAGTATTATGGCTCCGAAGTGGCTGAAAGAGTGGCATCGATGGCTGTAGATCTCTTTGGTGGCAATGGGTTTGTGAAAGAGTATCCTGTCGAGAAATATTATCGTGATGCCAAGATTGGTAAGATTTATGAAGGGACGAGCAACATGCAGCTCCAAACCATTGCGAAGCTGATTATGCATTGATAACCCAGACAGGAGTAATCTATTCCTTTGATGAAATGGAATTGAGTCAATGTTGAGCTGCTGGAACACCCAAGAACATGAATCCTAAGTACTTGGAATGTTTAGGCGTAAAGGCATGTTTTTATGCGTATTGAAAGTGGTCTAAGAGACAAGCTTTCTTATATTAAACCGATTTTTTGAAACGCATTCCTCATGTCTGGCACACTCAAAGAGTTTTTAGAATCTACGATTAATGATGAAGCTTCTTTAAAAAAGGCTTCGCAACTCGTTGATGACCTTCAAAGTCAGCTCGAGACAACGACTCATCGCCTCGAGCTTTTAGAAAAGGCGATCTCCACAGATTATGATTCGATTGTCATTACGGAGGTTGACTTGGAAGAGCCTGGCCCTCGCATTGTTTATGTGAATGACGGTTTTACCCGTATGACGGGCTACTCTCGTGAAGAGGCGATTGGTCAAACTCCAAGGATGCTTCAGGGTGAGAAAACCGACCGAGAGGTTTTGCGAGTGCTCAGAGAAAAATTACACCATGGTCAATCCTTTTTTGGTCACACGGTGAATTATCGCAAAGATGGTTCTGAATTCATTAATCAGTGGGATATTCACCCAATTTTTAATGATGCAGGAGAATTGGCCTACTGGGTATCCTATCAGCATGATATTTCTCAGCGCAAGCAAAGTGAGCTTACACTCATGGATGCTGATCTTGAGTTTGATGATCTGTTTGAGGAGTCCAAAAGGGTGTCTGTTGATGTGGATATCCAAGGGAATGTGTTGTCAGCCAACAAAATGTTTCGTGACATGACCGGGCTGGATGCAGATCAGCTCAAAGAAATTAAAGTTTGGGATATTTTTGAAGCGGGTCACTCTAGTGCTTTAAAGAAGGAGTTTTCGGGAGGAAGTGGTGTAGCGGTCTCTGGGGAGTTTAAACTAGGTAATGTGGTAAAAAGGGATGTTGATGTGGTCGTCTCCAGTCGTAAAGTGGGAGGGACAGATCAAGAGGTAATTCGGTTGCTTTTACAAAACAAATCGGCTCAGTCCAAAATCATGGAAGCGCTTGGGGAGCGAAGTGCATGGATGGGTTCTTTGTTTGGTGCTCCTGAACATGTAGAGTATCGTTATCCACTAGAAGCATTAAATGGAGATGATGAGATCAAGGATGCACCGACGTTTTCGGGAGATGCTCTTGAAAAAGTGTTTGGGGAGGAGGCAAGCGCCCTCCGTACGGTAGGTCTATATCCTCATGTTCATAAGGATGACCGTCAAGGGTATTTATCCTTTATAGGTGAAGTGCAAAAAGGGACGTCTAAAACCCATACATACAAAATTGTACTTGGTGATGAGTCGGTGGATGTGATTGATTATGCGGTGCCGGTTGCAGACGACTCTGGTGTAGTATTGAGTGTTAAAGGAAGACTGTCCAAAAAAATCTCTGGTACGAATTGAGATTTCACCCCCACGAGGCTATCTATGGCTTCATTTCTTGAGAAGGAATCAGATTTAGAATCACGCTTTAGCCGTTTGCCAGACTGGGAGCTCAAGTATAAGTATATCATGTCTATGGGGGAGAAAGTGGGGTTACTGCCACCCGAGGAAAAAGTACCCGATAAGCTTGTTCAAGGTTGCCAATCTCAAGTGTGGCTCGTTGCTGAGCCTCAACATGATAAGCAAGGAAACGTGGCATCTATTCATTATCGTACAGATAGTGATAGTGCCATTACCAAAGGGTTGGCTGCCTTGGTGGCTGGGTATTATTCGGGGGAATCCCCTGAGGATATCGTGAAGCAAGAACCTACGTTTTTGAGCAAGCTTGGACTTGATACACACCTGAGTCCGACTCGCTCCAACGGACTGCTGGCGATGGTGCGGCAAATTAAGCAGTTGGCTGTGGTGGCGATGTCCTAAGCTTATGCCATCGTATCTACAACACATTGTTACAGCCAATCCCTCAACCCGATACCCACAATCATTGATTCGGGACAGGATGAAGGAGCATCTTGCCGATGATCGTCGCACCTCGGCAATCATTCATACGGTCTACAAGGAGTCGGGAATCGAGTTCCGCCATTCTGTGGTGCAGGATTATGGTGATTCACCAGTGGAGTATGTTTTGTTCCATCCTAGGGATGGTGTGTTGAATCCATCAACAGGGACTCGTAATGAGATATATCAGCGTGAGGCGGGGGTGATGTTTGTAGACCTTGCGAAGGGTGTATTGGATCAAAGTGGACTCGATCCGTCGGAGATTACGCATGTGATTACGGTGTCATGCACGGGTTTTTTTGCGCCGGGGCCTGATTTTGAGATTGTCCAGGCTCTTGGACTTTCTGAAAGTACGCAGCGGTTTCATTTAGGATTTATGGGGTGCTATGCAGCGTTTCCAGCACTCCGAATGGCCCATAGTTTTTGCGAAGGAGATCCACATGCACGCGTTCTCATTGTGTCGGTGGAGCTATGTACGTTGCACTTTCAGTCGACTAAGGAGCTAGATCAC
>MDTB01203351.1_pt1 | contig 10807 bp, 11 predicted proteins | sample 811161 | NCBI WGS metagenome assembly MDTB01 (sample SAMN05326650, study PRJNA326480) | marine metagenome | isolation source: seawater | place: Mediterranean Sea | collected 2009 | reverse complement strand
GCAGCTAGAAGGATTTTCAGCTCTGTATTCATCTGATTACTCCATATTGTTCGTTTTATCCATGGAGTTTTATATAGTACATCTCATGAAAACTTGCCATGTTTTTTATTTGCTTTATTGTATAGCGCATACAGCAATCACAAAGAAGATAGACCAATGAAATTCGTCAAACGATTTACTTTAGTTTCTACGCTAGCATTGATGCTTAACGCATGTTCGGGCGCTGATATCAGCCATAATTTGGGCAGCGTTAAGGACAGTTTATTTTCTGTAGGCTCAATATTCACGCCGACTGTGTCAGAGCGTTACAAAGCAAGCCTAAAAAAGAAAAAAATTAACGATAATGATGATGAAGACTCTTCTGATGACAGCCAAAACGCCGTCTTAGAATGCCCACGCATTGAATATATCGAAGAGCTTAGCATTGTTGACAAATACGTTGATAATAACGAGCCACACCCTGATGGCTTAGAATACACTGCCAATATCGCGCATTTCGAAAGTTCGTGTCGTGTGTTGCCTGATGAAAACAAAGCTGACATTGAAATTTACATTCGCTTTTACGCCGAGCTTGGTGATGCGGGACGTTTTAAACCAGATGACGCCGTGAGTGTTTCTCACCCCTATTTCATTGCAACGCTTGATAAAGACAACAATATTATCAACAAACAGGTTGAAACGTTATCAATGGAATATGGCGCGAAAGAAGACCAGATTACCAAACTTGAAAAAATCAAATATGTCATGCCCTATGATGCCGCGCAAAACCCAAAAGATTATCGCGTTGTGATGGGCTTTATTTTAACAAAATCACAAATAAAGAATAACCGCCGTGATTACCAATTCTAATAGAATAGAGAAAACTGAGATGAGCACACAAAGCTTTAAAACCGACATTGACGGATTTTGGAAAAACACACATAGCGCCCATGTTGACGTTGTTGAAACTGTGTTTTCTACGATGCAAGATGATATGGAAGCCCTGCTTGCCCTTGGCGTTGAAACCATCAAAAATGGCGGCAAGATTATGTTTTGCGGTAATGGCGGCAGCGCCGCTGATGCACAGCATATTGCCGCTGAATTATCGGTTAAATTATTCCAAGACCGCCCACCAATCGCAGGCATTTGCCTCACGCTCGATAGCTCAGCGATCACTGCTTGCGGCAATGATTACGGTTTTGATTTCATATTTTCGCGCCAAGTCGAAGCTTTGGGGCGCGCAGGTGACTTGCTTGTCGGCATCAGCACATCTGGCAAAAGCCCGAACGTTATTAAAGCGATAGAATCTGCACAAAAAATGGGCATAAAAACCGCGGCATTAACGGGGCGCGATGGCGGGCCATTAGGTGGCATGGTTGATGTTAATTTATGCGTCAAGCATGACGACACCGCACGCATTCAAGAAATGCACATCACATTAGGACATATGTTCTGCGGCCTATTGGAAAAAGAACTCGGCCTCGTTTAATAACGCACCATATAACAAAACAACAAAGAAAGATTTCTAGCATGAGCACACTTGCTTATAAGCCTAAATGCGTTTTAATCACCGGCGCAACAAGCGATTTTGGCAAAAAATTCGCGAAGCGTTTTGCCGCACATAACATTAAATTAGTACTGCATGGACGCAACCGCGACAAATTACAGGCGCTTTCTGATGAACTTGACGTTCACCATCATTTAATGGTGTTTGACTGTAATGATGAAGAGAGCATCAAGCGCGCCTTTGACACCCTGCCCGCAGAATTTCAGGATATTGACCTGCTGATCAATAATGCAGGCGGCGCTTTAGGCGGCGATAAATTCCATGATAGTGAATTAGATGACAGCCTAAATATGGTCAGTGCAAATATCACATCACTTATATCCATATCCCACAAAGTTTTGCAGTTGATGAACCAAAACAAACGCGGTCATATTATTAATATCGGCTCGGTCGCTGGTAACTGGCCTTACCCTGGCGGTCATGTCTATTGCGCGAGCAAAGCATTTACACGCCAATTCTCGCTTTCCCTGCGCGCTGACCTTGAAGGCACAAATATTCGTGTTTCAAACATTGAACCAGGCATGACAGAAACCAATTTCGCTCTCAACAGATTTAAAGGCGATGCCGACAAAGCAAACAGCGTTTACGCCAACGCAAACCCGCTGCAAGCTGATGACATTGCCGAGACCGTGTTTTGGTGTGCAACCATGCCTGAACATGTCAATATCAACACATTGGAGATCATGTCACAGCGCCAAAGCTTCGGCCCCCTCGCTGTTGAGCGTCGCGGTTAAGCTCTTTTTAGTTGACATAATCCCTACCCCTGTTTATGCTAGCTTCTCATAAACATAAAAGGGCTTGGCGCTATGGGCACAGATATTTTAAATGATACAGACGCATTCCTTAAGGAAATAGAAGAACAAAAAATCATTGTAAAAGAACTGGTGAGTATTTTTAATGAAAAGGCAGAAGCTATTGTTCGGCAATATTTTGAGAAGCTATCGGCGCAAGACATCGTTTACTTTGCAGGAAACAACACAGAAGAAGAAATATCTTTTTATGATATTTGCCCAAAATCAACTACAGAACGCGACGCACAAGAGCGCAGCAAAACCGTAGAGGATTTCGTCAAAGCATCACAAGCCTTCAAATCTGCAAAGAAAACGCTTAAAAACGCAGATATAATTTTAGAAACTGTAGCGAACCAATCTAGGGTCACATTAAAATATTCCTATTGTCAGCCCGACATCAAATAACCATTTGACATATAACAATCACAGTGATAGGATGCCGTACTTTATAGCAAATTCAAACACTATGAGGTTAAACGCAATATTATGTCTTCTGAAAACGTTCATAAAATGGACAAACAGCTTTTCTCCGCAAAGATTTTACACGAACAAGAAATATACAAAACACAATATGCCGCGCATTTAGAAAACTTCTTACGCGCAGGCGAAGGGGCATTATCCCGCCTATTCAACGCATTAAGCGAAGAAGACATTGTGCAGCATTACTACACACAAACCCCGTGCACGAAGAATATTTCACGCATATTCCCCCTTCACAAAGATGAACAAACCCCTTGGATTACCCCAGACACGGCCTGCGATGAATTAGAGATTCATTCAAAAGCACTGACAGATTTCAGAGAAGCCCTCAACACGGCCAACATGGATTTAGAATTTGGGATAATCAAAGAGCCCCCCGCAAGAAAAAACGCAAACGCGCAATATTACTATGAACTGAAATTTATAGATTATCACGCGCATAGCTTATAGGCTAACGCTCCGCATTATAAAGCTTCACGGCTAATTCAAGCTTATCTACGATCGTCAGCACTGAAACAAGCTCGTGTTTCATGTCGATCAATGTGGCGATATTGGTAGCTTCAATATGTATGCCTGCGGGTTCAAAATGCTTTGCCTTGCTGGGTAGTAGTAACAGTAGGCGACCATTATAATATTCGGCGGATAACCTGCCGCCATCATACTCTTTGGACAGCGCTGTGAAGCTTTCAATCATTTTAGGGTGGACTAAATACCGCGCCTCGACTTGGTCATTGGTATATACATCATAAATATCTTCAAATTCAGGGGATACAAGGTTTGCGCGTTCTAGGCCGAGCGTCTTTTCGCTAAACCATTCAAAAAAACCTGCTTGGTTAGGGCGCAACACCGTATGGCCAAAAACGTCCTTTTGGACTTTAATCAAAAAGACAATGCCATCAAACACCGTCTCAACGCGCTTATCATCGCCAGAGCCGCTTTCATATTCCAGTTTGATTTCTGAAAACTCAATTTTTGTGCCCTTATATTCACCAAAGAAATAATCCTCACATTCTTGACGGTTATAGCGCGGCACAATTTTTGAGAGTTTTAAGCTGTCGACTATTAATTTACCCTCTGCACGATACTGTAAATTTCCAAGTGTCTTGGCAATTTGCGGCAATATTTTATTCTTATAGCTTTTGGCATATTGGCGTTTAGGCGCGCTAACCCAGTACCAAAGTGCCCCTAAAAAGACGATTGTTAGCCCCGCTGCAGGGTCATCACCGCGCCAGCTGCCAAGCAGCAACATATAATCAATAAATCCCGTTATCGGCACACCGACCATCGCAATCGGCGTTGCAATCTTTTTACGCAAAGCGAGTAGCTTCAACTTGGCATGACGAATAATTTCCAGCGCCTCCAACTCAGGGCGCAGCTGCGCCGCAAGCGCGGCATCATCCATGTTTTTTAACTGTGCTAAGTCCTCAACCATAGTGGGCCGCTCTACATAAATGAAAAGGCATCCGAGCTATAATGCATGGATGCCTTTTAAGAAAATACTAACAAGCGTAATTAAGCAGCTTTAACAGCCTTGGTCGCTTCAACAACTTTACGTGCGGCATCATCAAGGTCATTTGCGGAGATAACGTCTAGGCCGCTTTCTGCGATAAGTTTCTTGCCTTGTTCAACATTTGTACCTTCAAGGCGCACAACAAGCGGAACGTTCAAGTTCACTTCTTTCGCCGCGGCGATAACGCCCTCTGCAATTACATCACAGCGCATTATACCGCCGAAAATGTTAACCAAGATGCCTTCAACATTTGGGTCAGAAAGAATAATTTTAAACGCAGTTGTCACGCGTTCTTTCGTTGCGCCGCCCCCAACGTCCAAAAAGTTTGCAGGGTCGCCGCCGTAAATTTTGATAATGTCCATTGTTGACATTGCAAGCCCCGCTCCATTGACCATACAGCCAATATTGCCATCAAGGCGAACATAAGAAAGCTCCCAATCTTTGGCGATTTTCTCATTCGGGTCTTCTTCTGTCTCATCACGAAGGGCCGCGACATCCGCATGGCGGAATAATGCGTTTTCGTCAAAAGTCATCTTCGCATCAAGCGCCATTACTTCGTCATTTACCAAAATCATTGGGTTGATTTCAACGATAGACGCGTCAAGTTCAACAAAGCATTTGTAAAGATTAACGAAGAATTTAACTGCGCTTTTGACTGCCGCGCCTTTAAGACCTAATGCAAAAGCAAGCTTACGGGCGTGAAAACCAGAAATACCTGTCGCAGGGTCAATTGATGCTTTGACGATTTTCTCAGGTGTTTTTTCTGCGACTTCTTCAATATCCATACCGCCTTCGGTAGAAACCATGAATGTCACGCGGCCTGATTCGCGGTCAAGGACGACTGAACAGTAATATTCTTTTTCAATGTCCACACCGTCCGTAACATAAAGGCGCTGCACTTCCTTGCCTTCTGGGCCAGTCTGCTTAGTCACCAAAACATTACCCATCATCGCTTCCGCGGCGTCTTTAACTTCGGCTGATGATTTACAAAGGCGCACGCCGCCCTTGCCTTCTGGGTTGTTCGTGAAATGACCCGCGCCGCGTCCGCCGGCGTGGATTTGTGATTTAATCACATATAAAGGGCCTGGGAGTTGATCTGCTGCCGCAACGGCCTCATCAACACTCATCGCTGCGATGCCCTTAGGCACGGCGACACCAAACTTTTCTAATAATTCTTTTGCTTGATATTCATGAATATTCATATCTGTATACCTTTGTAATTCGCTTTTGCTATATCTATGCTTAAATTAGCGCCATGAATCTAACATTAATTACAGCAAAGAAAAAGCCACCTTATCAGCTTAAGCCACAATTTTTATATCGACGCCCCATAGCAAGGCGCAACCTACGCCCATGTTATGCATTAAAAATAATTGTTGCATAACTTTTATTTTTGATATATAGTTTAGATACTGAGGCGTGAAATATAACATCTCACCCCGTCAGTTAGCAGAAAGATAAAACAATGGTAAGCACAAAATTAAAAAAACAATACATACAAACAAACGCAGACTTAAACGCTGCGTTTAAAGACAATATGTATTTTGGTTTTAACAAAACTGAAGGCGTGCGTGCTTCCAATCAAAACATGATGAATATGCTTGGCATTACAGGATATCGTCACACAGACGGTAACGATGTCAGAAACGCGGCCTACATCGCCAATGCCGAAAGACAAAGAACAATGCTGAACCAAGCATGGTCAACATCAGCACTTACTGGCGTAAGCTCTGTTGATAAGGTTATTGAAAAAGCAAGTAACTGGGTTGCAAACACAACACAAAGATTTACATCATACTTACATGATAGCTATGAAAGCATTGAAAACAGCCTCAGCCAAGGCTATGGCAAATTAAAAAATGCGTTTTGTGATGCGGCTGAATCTGTTACAGAATCTATCGAAGACGGTTACGATTATGTCGCGCGTAAAGTCGATAACGGTATTGATGCCACAGCCCTTGCATTCACAAATGGTTATGCCTATGTATCTGGCGGCCTAAAATCAGGCTGGGCTTCTGCAGGGAATTATTTTGATGAACTGACAGAAGACGGTATGAATATGTTACGCGGCACAAGCATTGCAGGCAATTTAATGGCGGCGCCAAAACCAGCCTTTGCCCTTGCTGCGCCCAGCCTTCGTTTATAAAAGTTTTTAGTCTCTAAACTACCTGTATCGCCCGATAACCTATACTTATCGGGCGATTTTTTTTGCATTTTCATTACGTGCAGCGCTTTATAAGCCTCACTCACATGACTTAATGCTAAATTAACCGTTTATGGAATATAATCATACGCATGAGTGGATATGTAACAGACAAATTAAGAGAAGACATGCACAGCCAATTGGTTGGTAGTTTTTCGCGTGTCAACATATCGCATCAGGATATTGAACTGATGGCGCAGCACCATGAAACTGACCTTTCCAGCACGATCATACAGCATGGCGCGCATAAAAAAGGCGTGCGCGAACAAAGCCATTTAAGCAGCCAAAAAAATGGCGGTTTTGAAACAAGCAAAAAAGATAATCATTCATCATCACTTGCCTATGCCGTTGCGCGTCAGAACATGAACGCCATGCAAAACATGGTTAATGATGATAACCATGCCGCAAAAATAAGTGAAATGGGCAAGAGCATCAATATGGATTTCACGGAATCTCTTTCAAAAATCATGCACCATGCGCAGCATGAAATTAGCGGTCACGAGGTCGAAGTTATTACAGCGGTCGCCGCATCTGATGTAAACGATTCCATGAAATATTACCTTAATGATGGTGTAGATCACGCCCTTGATATGGCTCCTCGCAACCCCGACGGTTCATTCATGAACGCAGAAGAGATTAAAGCTCATGATGCGGCGACGCTGTCATGTTCAAGAGCTGGCGCAGGTGAAATTCAATCTGTATATACTGATGGCGCGGCGCTCAATGAATATTACGCAAAACTTGCCGATCCGGATATTCGTCAAACACTAACCGCTATTGACGTACCCTTAAAAATCCTTGATGAACTACGCGCTGACAGAATGCAAACTATGTTTGACGACACATACGATCAACGCATGGAAGCCATGGATAAAATAGCCGAAAAGCATGGTTTTACTGCGCAAGATGGAAAATCCGCGCAGGATGTTTTTGAAGAAGCCAGAATGAGTGGGGAACATGATATCGGTAAGATGAATAATATTCTTGATGAAATGATGGATGTAAACACACAGTTTGAGAATAAGTTTAACGATGATTTTGATGCGAATCTCGAAAATCATGCACAAGGCGCATTGGATAAACAACTGATTGAGATTAATAATAATGGTGGGGTTTTCATTCCACCGCCCCAAGTCAACAAAACAGAGCTTGATGCCTTCCAACAGAAACTTGACGACTATTCTACAAAGAATACACCACTGCCAAATGCAGCACCGGTAACAACAGCTGCGCTTGAAAGCAATGCCATTATCACACAATCTGGCGATATGAATATAGGCGAAGCGCCCGCACAAACCGCGCCAATCCCTGAAAGAGCCCCGCCGCAGATCAGCCCTAATGATTACAGCATCTAAAGCGGCGGAAATTCTCACCGTAAAAACTTTGCATATTTTCAATAATAGTGGTATTATTCCTCATCAAAAATACTGGAGAGCGTAACAATATGAGACATACATCTGCACATCAAGATGAGTTCAAACGCATTGTTGGTACACAACGTAAGAAGGATGATCCGCAAGCCGATCCATCCAAAAAAACGCATAATGAGTTTATCAATAATGGCGAGCTTTCGCAGTCCCAGTTGCAGCGTTTTTTCTACCGCCGGCAACATTTAATGTCCAAAGGACAGTATCATTTGAATTACATGGCGCTTATGGGCGTTGTGGCATCTGATAACCCTGCGTATGATGGCGGCGATTCTGGTCGCGACCTTGACCTCTTTGACCGTCAACTTATTGAAGATTTCCTCAATGACCGCGTTGTTGGTCAGCGTAATTACGGTAACCATGAGCGCCCTGAAAATATTGACATCACTTATAATAAAAATGATTTTGATGATGACGCGCAGGATCTACTCACAGCCATTGAAAATACAGAAAGCAAAACGGGGCTCTGCCAATCCTACTTGATTGACCTTGCCTTTAAAGAAAGCAGCTTTGGTACGAATATGGTGGCTTCCACCAGTTCTGCGCGCGGCGCATATCAATTTATTAATGACACATGGCTGCGCACTCTAAAAGAACACGGTCATGAAATCGGCCTTGGTCATTACGCGGATTTAATTGACACCTCGGGTAAACATGCCGAAGTGATTAACGATGAATTTAAACAGAAAATCATGGATTTACGTTTTGATCATCGCGTATCCGCCCATATGGCTGCGCGCTTCACCCAAGACAACCAAAGATGTTTAGAGCGCGCCTTCCCAGACCGTGATATATCAAACACTGATTTATACATGGCACATTTCCTTGGTGCAGGCAGCGCGATTAAATTCATCAGGGAAGTTGAAAACAACCCTGACGGCGTTGCAGCAAGTAAGTTCGCATCCGCAGCAAATGCCAATAAATGGGTTTTCTTTAATTCAAATGGTAATGCACTATCCTTTGATAATGTTTATGAGCGTTTTGAAAAAGACTTTGAAGGAAAACGCCCAGCGAACCTCGCCGCACTAGAAGACAGAGACCATTTAAAATCAATGAGTTAACACCACTCTTTTGACATTAACCACTTATTTATATATAATAGTGTATAACAGTACATAAGTAAGATTTATTGAGGTCAGATGACGCAAACAGGTTCACAGGATAGAGACGGTATTAAAACAACCATGCATATGGTTGGCCACGGTCTTGATACTAGTGCTGTGCCGCACCACCAACAGCATTTCTTACGCGCCGCTGATCGCGAAGAGAAAAAAGACGAGAAGCAAAACAAAAACCGCATCTTACTTGCCATGCTTGCAGATGCCGTTCTTGGTAGCACACAAGGCACAAGAGAGTTTGATCAAGACTTCATCTCTATCGTTGCAGACTTCATCCAAGATTTATTTGATGGCGACTTGCCCATCGCAGAAAAATTTGAAAGAGCCTCCGAAAAATTCGGCACGCCAAGCTATGAAAAATTCAGCAATGTTGATTTCAGCGGAAACGCCAATTTTGACCAAGCTGTTGAATTTGTCCTTGAACGCGAAGGCCTGTTAAGTAATCACGTCAATGACCGTGGCGGTCTTACCAAATATGGTATTTCACAAAAAGCTAACCCCGATATCGATGTTGCGAATTTAACGCGCAACGAAGCAATTGCGATTTATAAAGATCGTTACTGGGATAGCATTGGCGCTGATAATATGAACATGGCCACAGCTCTCGTTGCCTTTGATGCTTCGGTTAACCACGGCGTTGGTACAGCTAAAAATATGCTTAGCCAGACCAATGGTGATGTTGGTGATATGCTCAAATGGCGTTTAGATTTCTATGACAGCATCGTTGACCGCGATTCTTCGCAGGGCGTGTTCCTTAAAGGTTGGAATAACCGTATTGCGCATTTAAGTGACGCCGTTGAAGATATTTACGAGCGCAATGACAATCAAAGAACACTGGTTGCAGCAAACGCAGCGCCTGCAGCGCCTGCGCCTGTTTAAACGCCAGATACTCTCATCATCCTAGCTAGATAAAACCACCGGATTGCATCGCCCATAACTTGGCGTAATGGCCTTGCATGTCGATTAGCTCTTGATGCGTGCCTTGTTCAATCACTTTGCCACCTTCCATGACAAGCAGGCGATCCATATTTGATATGGTTGAAAGGCGGTGCGCAATAGCGATAACGGTTTTACCATCCATTAATTCTTGCATGGATTGCTGGATCAGTTGTTCAGATTCACTATCGAGCGCTGATGTCGCTTCATCTAAGATCAAAATCGGCGCATTTTTGATGATGGCGCGTGCAATAGCGATACGCTGACGCTGACCGCCAGATAAGCGCACGCCGCGCTCCCCTACTGTGGCGGCGAAACCTTTTTTACCCTCTTTATCTTCTAGGTCTAAAATAAACTCATAGGCATAGGCACGTTTTGCGGCCTCGATAACTTCTTCTTCGGTGGCATCAAGGCGACCATAGAGAATATTATCCGTAATGGAACGGTGCAGTAAATCTGTCGCCTGCGGTATCATTGCAATGTTCTTACGCACGCTTTCTTGGCTAAGATTGGCAATATTCTGCCCATCAATTTTAATTTCGCCGCCCTGAATATCATAAAAACGCAGTAAAATTTGCGTCAGCGTACTTTTCCCTGCGCCGCTTGTGCCGACAAGGCCAATCTTTTCACCCGACTTAATATGGATGTCCAAATCCTCAAAGACGCTATTTGTACCGTATTTGAAATGCACATGATTAAAATCAATCGCGGCCTTGGTCACATTCAGCGCAGGCGCGTCTTTCTTATCCTTCACCTTCTGCTCCATATTAATCGCAACAAGCCCTTCTTCAGCTTG
>MDTB01190580.1_pt1 | contig 10807 bp, 9 predicted proteins | sample 811161 | NCBI WGS metagenome assembly MDTB01 (sample SAMN05326650, study PRJNA326480) | marine metagenome | isolation source: seawater | place: Mediterranean Sea | collected 2009 | reverse complement strand
TATCTTTGTAATCAATAATTTGATTGAATTCATTATATGAAAAAGAAAGTGATGGCCTATAGGCATCAGAAATTCCTGAAGAATATTGTGATGATGTGAACTCCAAGCATTGAAAGCTATGTGAAAGATCAGGTGTATACGAAATTACAATAAAATATTGTTCACTAGATTCACACCAATTATTATTAAAAGGTAGCTCTAGCCTGATAGTATAATCCTCAATTTCTATATAAGAATCATCAAAAGGTATCATATTTGATGGTAGGCTAATATTCGTATAAAGATCTAAGCTATCTTCATCCCAATTATCAATTACTCCAAAGCCTCCAGAGAAATTTAATGATGTATTGTCAAATAGGATTAGACTATCTTCACTAATTAATTCATCAAAAGACCTTAGAATAATTTTTAAACTATCTAAAGAATGAATAGTTGAATCTGAAGCAGAAACTGAATCAATCATACAATATTTACTTGATGATAATGCTTCGGTATCAATTCTTAAAATTATTTTACTATTGACTTCTCCAATATTGCCTGAATAAAGACGATAGCTACTACCAGTACCTGAATTGTAATCCTGGAATGTATGAGACTCTGACGGAATAATATCGAATGACTGCATGAAAAATGAATTACTATCTGCGAATGAATTATCTACGGAAACAGGATCATTTTCGCATGAGAAAATAAGCAGCAGAGAAATCAATAATAATAGTTGATTTATTTTAGTTTTTAAACCAAGCATACTTTTACAACTATATTTTCCTTAGTAGTGTTTCAATTTTTTTTGAAACATCTGACCATTTTGATTTTTCAGGAACTGTTAGATACATAGTCTTTGTTTTCTTATGCGCATTAAAAAGATTTTTATGTTTTTTGAATTGCTTCGAAAGATTTTTTTTCTCATCATCAACAATGACTAAATAATCACTATGCAAAATTGCTTGCTCAAGATTATCTATTTCAGATGAGCCCTCATCGAGTCCTACATATTTATATGATTCACTTGAGTAAACTCTATTTTCATCTATACTATGAAGAAAGAAAACAGTTTTTATGTTTTTGTAGTACTCATCATTCTTGTAAATCTTTTTTAACAATATTGGCAACATAGACATCTGCCAATCATTGCATACAATAATATCGGGTTGCCAGAATAATCTTTTTATTGTCTCTAAAGCAACTTTACAAAAAAATGAAAATTTCAAATCATTATCTTTATAGTATCTTCCATTTTTTGATTTATACAGAAGCTCCATTAATGGTTTAAAGTGCTTTTCACTTTCAGTAAAATATATTTGCACTCTTGAGTTTGGAATGAAAGCTGATTTTAGATTAACAGAATCTTCAACTGAATTAAATTCTATTAACATATCTCTTAATCTAATTACTTCTCTTAGAATATATTTTCGTTCACTAATATACCCATACTTTGGCTGATTAAGTCGAATATCAAAATCTTCAATATTATGAAGTCTAGAACATACTTTTTGTGAAAACTCCGAAAGAGAATATGTATTAGAAAATGGATCAACTTCAGATGATAGATAGTATATTTTCTTGGACATTTTATTTGTTTCCTTCAATAAATTTTTTTGATTTGCTAATTAGGTCTTGATTATCAGGATATTCTTCTATTATATAATTAAAGTGTTTTAAAGCTAAATCATTATTTCCAAGATTAATAAATGATAATGCTATCTTATAATCTGCATCAGCAGCCTTATTTCCATCGCCTAAACTAGACACTTTTTCATATTCATTTATTGCTAAATTATATTTTTTTTGCAAATAATAGATTTGACCAATCCAAAATTGTGCATTATCAGCCAAAGCATCTTTATTATCATTTTTTACTAATTCATCAAATGCTTTTAAACTTTTATTATAATCTTTATTCATATAAAGTTCAATAGCTCGATCATAATATTCTTTATAATCAACAATAGTATATTTCGACACTTGTTTGTCAATAGAATCTAAGTCTTGATTAATACCAGATGAAATTGAGCTAAGATTTGTCAAGTTGTCAATATTTTGGTTCAGATCCTCAATCTGAGATTCAATTATAACTAAATCATTTAGTAAATTGAAATATAGACTATCGGAGTAAAATATTTTATCTTCAATGATGTTTAGCTTACTCTGAATACGAATTAAGGAATTAATTATATCTTGATCTGAAGAAATCGAATCAACTTCTAGCTGACTATCTATACTTACTGAGTCTTTTAAAGCGATAATTTGGCTAGCATTTAAATCAATTTTATCTTTTAGGATTGTAAACCTCTTATCGTATTCTGTAAAATTATAATCCTTAGTAATACTTGATTCTTGGTTAGCAAAATATGAATTTTTGATAGATTCTATTTCTTTTTTATTTTCTTGAAGTTGTGATTTTATGTCATCAGAAACCGAAGTGTCTGTCACATAACAACCCAGGGCTGTTAGAACAAAAAGAAGAAGACATTTATTTCGTATAAAAAGAAAATATCCCATTAAGTTAATTTACAAAATTTTTAATATAAAAAGAATCTAATTAAAGATCGTTATTTATGATATTGTTAATAATCGCGACCATAATAAAACAAGATAGCATAAAAGAGCCACCATAACTTATAAATGGAAATGGTAATCCAATAACTGGAAATAGCCCTGAAACCATACTCATATTAATAATAATATGAAAAAATAGAATTGAACAAAAACCTATTAAACATAGCGAATAAAACTTATTGAAAACTCGCTGAGCATAATCAATTACAAAATACAAAAATACTAAAAAAGTAATGACTATTGTAAATATTAAGAATAATCCCATTTCTTCTGAAATGACAGATAAAATAAAATCAGAGTCTTTTATTGGAAGAAATCTTAAGTATGATTGAGTTCCCTCTCCTAAACCTTTACCTAAAAAACCCCCTGATCCTATCGCAACCTTTGATTGAAATGCCTGATAGCCTATCCCCATCAAATTTGAGTTTTCTGGATTAAAAATACTTTGCATATAATCAATTATTCTTCCCTTATGATAATCTTTGAGTAAATATGTCCATGCATAAGCGTTAAACAAACCAAATGCGATATTTATAATAAAATTAAAAATAATTGTAACAAGCCTGAATTTATGATACACAAGAATAAAAATTAAAAAAACCATCCATAGGTAGTATGCCAATAAATTCATTGCTGCGAGCATACTTATAATTGGGAATAAGTAAAGGGATAAAATTTTAAACTTGACTCCAGACCAATATAGCATTGGTAGCATTGGAAGTAAGTACATTAAGCCTGTACCGTAGTCTGGTTGCTTAAAAATAAGCAATAAAGGCAATAAGCAAATTATAAAACTAAAAACAATTAGCTGATTATCCTTAAATGTATCTTTATAGTCTGATATAAACCTAGCCAAAGCAAAAATGATTATAATTTTTCCAAACTCTGAAGGCTGAAACTGAAAAGAGCCAATTAAAATCCACCTTGTTGAATTATTTATTGCAGGCATAAACAGTGTTGCAGCAATTAATAAAATAAAAATTAAATATAAGATATATGCATATTCATAAAAGACTTGATTTCTAATAAATTGGAAAAAAATAAATATAAGTACACCACAAAATAACCAAACAAACTGCTTATTAAATACTGAGTGCTCACCAAGAGTATCAATACTAGTACTTTTTAGTGCAATCAAACCAATTGCACATAGAAATAAAATAGGTAACATAACTCGAAAATTTATTTTAATGATATTGTTTAGTCTAAAAATATTTATTATTGAATCCATTTTAGTCTTGATTATCTATAAAATATTCAAAAAAATCATGAGCCATATTTGAAGCCACACCAGCACCACTGCCTCCATTTTCGACAAGTACAACAAGTGACATTTTTTTTAAAGTTTTTTTAGAAGTTACATACCCTGCAAACCAAGAGTGATCTTCACCTTGAGGGTTTTGAGCAGTCCCAGTTTTTCCTCTCACAATGGCATCAGAATTTATAACATCTGCATTTTTACCAGTACCTTCTTTTACTGCATTATAAATTGCATTATCTAAAAATGTCCAAATCCGGGGCGATAATTCAATATCTGTTCTAATAACATTATCTTTATTTTTTATTAAATGCGGAGAATAAGCATGTCCTTTATTAGCTATGAAATTAATTAAATTAACAACCTGGAGTGGAGTTGCTAAAACTTCTCCCTGGCCAATACCCATATTTGCTTTTGCTCCACCTACTGCCCAATTAGTATGCAATACACCTAATTCATCTCTAAATCTATATTTTTTATTCATATACTTTCTTGTTGGAATAAGACCTTTTTTTTCATTTGGAAGGTCAACTCCAACTAAATCTCCAAAATTAAATTCTTTAGAAATTTGAACTAATTCATCAAAAGATAATTTTTCCACTGCTTCATAAAAATAAACATTACATGAGTTAATTAAAGCATCTTTCAAATTGAGTTCGCCATGTCCTTCTGTGTTCCAACATTTTTTTACAACATCTTTGGTGATTTGATACTGACCATCACATTTATACTTTACTTCCTCTTTACCAGATTTTAAAATCAAACTAGCTGTAACCAATTTAAAAACTGAACCAGGAGGATATTGGCCGCTAATTGGCCTACTAAGTAATGGATTATTGGGATCACTATTCCACATATCCCAAATATCTTGAGGGACTGGCCCCTTATTAAAGGGTTTTAAGTCAAAATCAGGGGAACTGGCAAATGCTAAAATTTCTCCATTAGTTGGATTCATACAAATAATTGCTCCGACGCTATCTTTTAAAAAATTTTCAGCAATTCTTTGAAGATTTATATCTATACTTGTTATTAATGATGGACCATTTATTACATTCCTGCCATCTTTATTATTAAATACCCCCTGATCTACACCTCTATAGTCAATTAGTCTATATTGTGCACCATTCGACCCTCGAAGATATGATTCATAGCTTTTTTCCAAACCACTAAATCCGTATACATCTCCATAAGAATATTGAAAAAGTGTATCCTGCCTATTAAGTTTGATTTTGCGCTCATTATCAACTAATCTCACATAACCAAGAACATGAGATAAACTGACATCTGAAACATGTGTTCTTGCAGGTATCTCAGAAAAAATTACGCCTGGAAGATCTATAATATGCTCCTTAAGCATTACCATATCATTGAAATCAACAAATCGTTTAGCGATAAATGGATGAAATTTTTCAATTCCTTTATTTCGACTATATATTTTTTTTGTCAACTCATTCTTATTTATTCCAATTATTGAATCAATTAATGCAAAGTTGAATTTTTGATAAATTTCTTTGCTTCTCTTATCAATTATATCTATCGGCATTATCTCAAAATTATAGTTATAAATATTATCTACAAGAGGAATAGAATCCCTATCATAAATTATACCTCTAGGTGCTTTAATTTCTATTGCTCGTAAACTATTATTGCCTGCTAATTTTTTATATTTATTATAGTCAATTACTTGTAGTTCAAAGAATCTAAACAATATTGGAAGAAATATAATTACCGCTGAATAGAATAAGGCTTTTTTTCTAAAATAAGTATTCAATCTATCTAATAATCTTATTATCAATTAGGATGAATCTATTTACAACTAATAAAAGAATAAGCATAAAAATTGATTCAAGAATTGATGATTTAAAAGTAAATGCTATAGAGCTAAGAGTTCTATCAAACATCATATAACATGCAAAGATGTAATGAATTTGAAAAGTAAGGAACAAATAGCCTAATTTAATTTTATTATTCCAGACTCTATCATATTTCGATAATAATCCAAGCATAAATCCAGCTATAGTTTTTGAAAATGCAAATAAACCTATAAGATTGCTCTGAGAAACAAAATCTTGGAATAGACCAAGTACAAATCCAATAATGATTATATAATATCTCTCATATAGCAATGAAAGATAAACCAAATATATAAGGATTAAATCAGGAAATAGCATTATATCTTTAGATATAACATAACTAGGGATATAAAGCTGAGCTATTATCAAAAAAAGTAGTATATAAATTTGTCTTAAAATTCTAATGTCTATCATAGAACCACAAATACATGATTAAAGTTAATAAGATCTGCTAAAATTTGAACTTCAATATCTTGAAATGGGCTATCATTATCTTTATTTATCCTAACTACTTTTGCGACTGGAATAGAACTTGGATATATTGTTGAAACTCCAGAAGTATATACAATATCACCAACCTCAATATTAGCAGTTTTTCTTACTCCATATATAATTCCAAGCCCTTTATGTGTTGCTTTAAATTCTCCTATAACCATATCACTTCCAACTCTAACTGATATTACAAAGTTCTTATCGGTAATTAATTGTACTTTTGATGCGCGATCTGAACAGGCTTCTATTTTGCCGATGAGGCCATTAACATCTACTACTGGTAAATTAGATTCTACGCCATCTTTCATTCCTAAATTAATTGTAATTGTCCTCATTAAATAAGAATAGTTATCATTAACAACCTTTGCAATTTTCAAAGACCATGGCTGTTCTTCATAAAAATCTAATAAATTTTTTAATATAGAGTTTTCATGCTCATAATGAATTAGTTCTGAATTGAGCATATTCATTTGAACTAGCTTTTGCTTTAAAAGCTCATTATCTTTTTTTATAGTCATTAGATTTGAATAATAAGTTTGGGGATAAGTTACTATTGAAATAAAATTAGCTATTTCAGCTTTAACACTATAAACGACTGCTGATTTTGAAGAAAAATATATTAAGAGAGATAGAAATAAACAGAGAAATAAAATTATAACATCTCTATTTAGATATTTTATCAAGGTTGTATTAAAACGTTTTGAAATTTTTTCAGGCTATCTAAAACGATGCCTGTACCTTTAACAACTGAATAGCATGGATCTTCAGCTACATGAACTGGTAATCCTGTTTTATTTTTAATATGCTCATCAAGTCCTTTGAGCTGTGCACCACCCCCAGTCATAATGATGCCAAAATCAATTAAATCTGATGCATGTTCTGGTGGAGTTTTATCTAAAGCTCTTTTAATTGCTGCTGTTATCTGATAAACTGTTTCTGATAATGCTTGTCTTATTTCATCTGATGAGACTTGTACTGTTTTGGGTATTCCAGTAATCAGGTCTAAACCTTTGACTGCTATAGATTTTCCTGAAGTTCTAACTGCAGAACCAACTGTACATTTAATTTCTTCTGCTGTTCTCTCACCAATTGCCAATTTGTGGTGATCTTTAAACCATTGCACTATAGATTCGGTCTGTTCATCACCAGCAGTATTAATAGTTTCAAGAGCCCCAATTCCATTTAATGAAATTACTGCAATTTCAGTAGTACCCCCTCCAATATCAACAACCATACTCCCAACCGGTCCATTGACATCAATACCAATACCTATCGCTGCAGCCATTGGCTCTTCAATTAAATATACTTCACTTGCGTTTGCATGTTCTGCAGATTCTTTAACAGCTCTTTGTTCAACATCAGTTCTTCCAGATGGAATACAAATGACGATTCTAGGCCTTGCTATCCTACTCATATTTAATTTTCTTATAAAGCCTCTTATCATAGCATCAGCCATTTTATAATCAGCTATAACTCCATCCCTAAGCGGTCTAACTGTTTCTATACCTTTATGAGTACGACCAAGCATTGCTTTTGCTTCTTTTCCTACGGCAATAATTTTGTTAGTTATCTTATCCCTAGCAACGATGGATGGCTCATTTAAAACAACCTCTTGGTTTTTCATCCATATCAAAGTATTTGCAGTTCCTAAATCAATTGCAATATCCCCTGAAAGCATTTTCCTAATTGATGACATTGAGTAATTTGACATATTTTAAACCTTAATGATAGAAGTGTCTTGTTCTAGTAAACAACATTGATAATCGTAATTGATCCGCGACAACTATAGCATCAGAATCTTTTATTGATCCACCAGGTTGAATTATTGATTTTATACCTGCTTTAGCAGCAATCTCAATACAATCTGGAAATGGGAAAAAAGCATCTGAAGCCATAATTGCTCCTTCTAAATTTAAGCCAGTTTCTGAGATTTTCCTAATAGCATTTTTTACAGAATCAACTCTCGACATTTGTCCTGCTCCCACAGCAAGAACTTGATTGTTATTCGCAAAAATAATAGCATTTGACTTTACATATTTAACTAATTTCCAACCTAACTCTAATGCATTTATTTCATTTGATGAAGGCTTCAATTTTGTAACAATATCACAATTTTTAATATCAAAAGATAATTGATCTCTATCCTGCAACAAATAGCCTCCTAATGCATTTTTAATCATTTTATTTGAAAGTGCAAATTCTTTTGAAGTTTTTATTAATCTCAAATTCTTTTTTGATTTAAAGACTTCTAAACTTTGATCATCAAAATCTGGAGCAACAATACATTCTAAAAATGGCTTAACTAATATTTCTGCAAGCTCCAGGTCAACTATTGAATTAAAACCAACAATACCTCCAAAATAGCTTACTGGGTCTGAGCTAACCGCCCGTTCAAACGCCTCAATTGTATTATCTCCAATAGCAAAGCCACAAGGGTTTGCGTGTTTAATAATACTACAAGATATCTGATCAAAATCATTAACAATTGAAAAGGCAGATTCAATATCTGTATAGTTATTATAAGAAAGTTGCTTTCCCTGAAGCTGACTCCAAGAATTATCATTGTCTTCTAAGGTATAAAAAGCAGCTTTCTGATGTGGATTTTCTCCATATCTTAGCTCATCTTTTTTAACCGCATTTATTGTTATTTTATCAGAAAGCTGTTCTTTCTTATCTGACATTAAATAACTAGAAATTTGCATATCATATTGAGTTGTAATTTTAAATATTTTAGCCGCATACTGTTGTCTATGTTCAATTGATATCTGACCATTTGAATTATCAAATTTAATTATGAAATCTTCATAATCACTAGAATCGCACAAAGGAATAACACTTTCATGATTTTTAGCTGCAGCTCTTAACATGGAAGGGCCACCAATATCAATAAATTCAATTGCTTTATTTATTGGTAATTTTTTTTCAATTGCCTGTTCAACAAATGGATATAGATTAACAACAACTAAGTCAATTTCAAATGCATCCATGGCTAACAAGTCAGATATGTGAGAATTATTTTTTCTATCTGCCAAGATTCCACCAAAAACCTTTGGATGAAGTGTTTTAACTCTACCATCCATTATAGATCCGAAACCGGTTAAATCTGAAACAGATGTTACTGGGATATCATTTTGTTCAAGTAAACTTTTTGTACCTCCAGTGGATAGTATTTCAAAACCTCTTTCAATTAAAGATTTTGAAAATTCTACAATTCCAGTTTTATCCCATACACTAATTAATGCTTTTTTATTCATTTTCAACCTTATTTATTATTTGATTTATTATTTTTGAATACAATTTATGTTCATAGCTTAAAACTCTTTTTGATAAAGATTCTGCAGTATCATGTTTATAAACCTCAATAGGTTCTTCATGTATAGTTAGACCTTTATCATATTCTTCATTAACATAATGAATCGTTACAGCTGTTGAGTTGACTTTGCTGCTTATTACAGCATTATGAACATTCATTCCATAAAAGCCTTTACCTCCAAACTCTGGAAGCTTACCTGGATGAATATTTATAATTTTATTATTAAATGCTTCAACAACTTCTTTTGGAATTAGTTTCATATAACCAGCTAAAATAATTAAATGTGGTTTACATGACAGCAACCGATCATTTAAACTTTTTACATGTGCTGATCTATTAGGATGTGTTTTTTGATTAACTATAAAAGTGTTAATTGAATTATTTTTTGCAAATGTCACTGAACCTGAATTAGAATTATTTGATACTAAAAGTTCAATCTTCGCATTTTTGATTTTTTGGTCTTTAATATTATTAAATATAGCTTTAAAATTTGAACCACTACCTGACGCAAAAACAACTAGTCTCTTCATTACAATTCTAATTGACTAACTGTTTTTATCTCAGTAAAGGATTCAAGTTCACTAATTTTAGCTTTATCTAGTTTTTCATCAACCTTTATTATAGAATATGCGGATTTATTTTTTATTTCTCTGCTCAAAATGTAACTAGCAATGTTAATATTATTATTTCCTAAAAAGGTTCCAACTTTTCCAATAACTCCAGGAATATCTTCATTCTTAATAAATAACATTACACCTTCAGGAAATACATCAATTTTATATCCCATTATATTTACAATACGAGGGTGATTTTCAGCAAAAACACTACCTCCTATGGAATACTTACCACTAGGAGTTGTGACCGTTGCCATAATTAGATTTGAATAACTAATTTTCTCAGATGAGTAAGAATGAGATATCGAAATCCCTCTTTCTTCTGCTACAGAAATAGCATTGATAAAATTAATTCTATTATCTGTGACTTTATTAAAAAGCCCTTTTAAAAATGAAATTGTAATAGGCTTTACCTCATCAATAGATCCATAACATTCTATTTTTACTGAACTTACTGATTCAAATATTAATTGAGATAAAATTACACCTAACTTTTCACTCATATCTAAATAAGGTTCAATTTTTCTCAATATAGACATATCAGCAATTGGAATATTAAGTACATTTGACATCTTTTGATCTAGCAAATAATCTTTAACTTGTTCACATATACCTTTTGAGACTCCTTCTTTTGCTTCAACTGTAGATGCACCGAGATGAGGAGTAATTAATAAATTTTTGGTTGATAAAAACGGATGATCATTTTCTATCGGCTCTT
>MDTB01144478.1_pt1 | contig 10807 bp, 11 predicted proteins | sample 811161 | NCBI WGS metagenome assembly MDTB01 (sample SAMN05326650, study PRJNA326480) | marine metagenome | isolation source: seawater | place: Mediterranean Sea | collected 2009 | reverse complement strand
TTGATGTTCATGATCAGAAAAATCCCCAAGCTCTTGCATTTGTCCAACAACAGCGATTTTACGCTTGTTTTTAAATGTTAGAGCTTCATCTATTCCCTTTGAGAAGGATAAATACGAAGCATTATAAGCATCATTAATGAAATCAACCCCTCGAATCTTATGTAATGAGAATCGATTTTCAACAACCTTCAATTGATCTAGCTTTTTATTAATAAGCTCTTTGGTCTGACCAAGCATTAAGGCAGCTATTACTGCTGCATGGACATTTTCTAGTAAAAATGAGGGAAGATGGCCAGCAGCCAGGGTAATTTGCTTAAACATTTTATCTGACTTATTCGCATAAAAATTCACTTTTTTTTCAATAAGTAAACGGTTAGATTCATGAACAATTGCATGCTCAGCCCCCCTTAAAATCTTTTTTTTTTCATCAGCGAGCGCACTAAAACTTGTAAAGTACTGAACATGTGAAAGGCTAATAGGTGTTAATATGGCGATTGAAGGATTTGGAATTTGACTAAGCTTTATTTCAATATCGTTGGGCTCACTCATCCCCATTTCTAAGACATAAATAGGCTTGGCCTTCTCATTTAAAATAGTAAGTGGAATTGATGTGCTGGTATTTTCGTTACCCCTGGTTGCAACAATTGCTTCTTTTTTAAGCAGCTGCACTAAAAATTCTTTGGTAGTAGTTTTACCAACTGATCCCGTTATAGCAACAATTTTAGCTCCACTATTGACAATTTTTTCTTTCGACATCTGGCAAAGATACTCCATCACAGATTGTTGATAGATTAGCTCGAGTCCAAAGTTTGGGCCCTTATAATTAGTACTCACAACTGCAGCTTCTGCTCCTGCAGCCTTAGCCTGCTTAAGAAAGCAATGACCATCGATTTTTTTGCCATTAAGTGCAAAAAAAAGAGAGCCTTTTTTAACTTTTCTACTATCTACAGCGAAATGTAAATACCTATTCATTGGCAATATCCTCATAATCATTTGTTGGAGCAGATTTAACTGGATTAATAAAAAAAGTAAAAACAATCAATATAACCAAAACAGCCAGCCCCATTAAAATAGGAGCGTTAAACAAATCTAAAAAAGAGATTTTTTCATAACTAATTAATCTTTTAACACCTACCCCAATTTGGGTAAATGCAAAACTCGACGGTATAACACCCACAATCGTTGCAAAAAAGAAAGGTGATGTACCAACACGAAATAGAGCTGCAGCAATGTTAATAAGCCAAAAAGGAAATATGGGGGTTAATCGAAGAAGCAAAAGAGATCGAAAAGCTCCTTTTTTTAAAACTTCACGTATAATAACAATCTTTTTTAGATATCTTTGTATGCGAATGGAATAAGAAGAGAACCAAAAGTAAAATAATAACGACCCAACCGATAGCGCGAAAACTACATACATTAATGCATAAGGCTGACCAAATAAATAGCCTCCTAAAATTGAAAAAAGTGCTGTTAGAGGAAGAGCAAACAAGGCTATAATCAGGAAAAATATACAATAAAACAGACTCGTTAAAAGATAGTTTCTTTGGACAGCAGAAAGAAGGTATGCCTCGTAGGGAGCGATATCATTAAGATTCCACGGCCAAAGTGTAAAAAGAGCCCAAAGTGTAAGTAAAAATAAAACAAATAGTATGAGAGGTAAAAATCTTTTAATTTTTAATACCATAGAATGAATTTACACCATTTTTTTCTAAAATTCAAGAATACAATGGAAATTGATTGACAATAAGACAAATTTTAGAAATACTATCCAAAAAAAAACGGTGGCATAGCCAAGTGGTAAGGCCGAGGCCTGCAAAGCCTTTATCCCCAGTTCGAATCTGGGTGCCACCTTTCTTTTAATTATGTTAATACTTGTTGCAACTCCCATTGGAAATTTAAAAGATATTACACTACGGGCATTAGAGACTCTAAAACAGGCTGACTATATCCTTGCCGAAGATACGCGTACATCAAAAAAACTACTCAATCATTATGAAATCAAAACTCGACTTGTTAGTTTTCACAAATTTAATGAACAAAAACGTCATGCTACAATTATAGATGATCTTCAATCTGGTCTAAATATAGCCCTTATTAGTGACGCCGGTCATCCAGGAATTTGTGATCCAGGATCAGATTTAGTTTCTACCTGCCTTGAAAAAAACATTACAATTACTATTAACTCAGGTGCATCAGCCCTAACTTCTGCAATAAGCCTTAGTGGATATAAAGGCAACATTCAATTTGTAGGGTTTCTACCTAAAAAGAAAAAAGAAAATATTCTGAAAAATGCTGAGGAATATAATGGAGCAACTATATTTTATGAATCAGGATCAAGAATTCTAAACACTCTGGAAAAATTAAATCCAAACACCCAAATTATGATTTTTAGAGAGCTTAGTAAAAAATTCGAAACACTAATAAAAGGATCTTGTAATGATGTGCTCTCAGAAATAAAAAAATGTGTAAAAGGTGAATTTGTATTGATGATTTTTGGACAAGAAAAACATGAAACTACACTTGCCGAAGAAATATTTGAAGATTTAAGGCCTTTAATGAGTACTAAAGATGCTGCAAGGCTAGCAGCCAAATTCACAAAATCTAATAAAAAGAAACTCTACGAGCTTTTAAAAAATGACTAATGGACAAATTGCAATCGTAGCTTCATACCTAGCAGAAGTAAAACCACTTATTCGTCATTTAAAGCTAAATAAGTTAAATGACAATATCTACATTAATGAGGACTTCATTATAGCAGTAAGTGGACAAGGTATTATACATGCAGCAAGCTCTATAGGAAGTCTTTTTTCAAATTACTCAAATATTAGGGCTCTTATCAATTTTGGCTGTGGTGGTGGCACAGATGAGGTAGGAACGTTTACTTTAATCGACGCAATTAGATTTTTTAATAAAGTGGACTACCTACCAACTCCCTTTCGGCATACATTTAAAAAACAGCACCTTGAGACTAAGCTTGATGAATCATTTGACTATAAGCAAGGCGTTATCTTTGATATGGAGGGATGGGGTGTTATTCAAGCAGCAAAAAAGCACCTGGAAAAAGACTATCTTTTTATTGCAAAAGTCATTAGCGACAACAGCTCAACAATCTTCAACAAATCCTCTGTAAACAAGATGATTGAAGATAATCTAAGCAATATTGATACACTCATCAAAAAAATAAAAAAAATTATACTACCTAAGCCCACTCATTTAAAAGAAACGCTCAATAATTATGCGCGGCAATTTCACATAAGCACCTACCAAAGACATGAACTCTGTAATCTACTCGAGAGACTACTTGTATTAGAGATCACCCCCCCCCAAATCTGCTAAGACTGTAAATGAGTTAATTAAGAATATAAAAATACAACTAAACAAGACAAAGCTTTTCCTATGATTGATACAATTTTTGTTGAGCATGAAATTTATAAGTCTGCACAAGCCCAAGCCATAATATTACGATATAAAAATGCTCGTATTCACATAATCGAGTGCTATACTGAAATCTTCAATCAAAAAAAACAAAGTTTTCGGGCACAAAAAAACAATCCTAAACTTATACTTGCTAAAAAAAAAGGTCGACTAATACAAAAGGTTCCTGCTCTTTTTAACTTGCACAGACCCAATAATTACTATTTTTCACACCTACTTAACTGCCCCTTTGATTGCCAATATTGCTATCTTCAAGCACAATTTCAATCAGCTCACTATGTCTATTTTGTAAATACAAATGATTTTTTTAAAAGTATCGCTCATGTGATACAAAAACATCCCAAGGCAGGTACAACTATTTTTACTGGATATGATTGTGATAGTCTAGCCCTCAACGGAATAACTAATTTTTATGAAAACTATTACCCACTATTTAAACAAGAAGCAGACACCGAATTTGAAATTCGCACTAAATCTCAAAACATTCAACCCTTACTTGACCATCAACCGTTAAAAAATGTCATTATAGCCTATTCGCTCAATCCACAAAAAGTCATACAATCGATCGAAAAAAAAACTGCAAGCCTGGATAAAAGACTAGCTGCATTAGAGCAACTTGAACGACTAGGCTACAGTATCGCCATCAGACTAGATCCTATTATCGACTATAATACAGCAGAACAAGACTATAGTGAACTCATCAATACCATCTTCTCAAGACTAAAAACAATACACTCTATAACACTCGGCCCTTACCGCCTAGCAAATAATGCACAAAAAATTATGCGAAAAAAATCCCCTCAAAATAAACTCATCATGTGTGAGCAAAAACCTGAAATTCTTAACTTTGTAAAAACAAGGCTTCTCGAACATATGGATACAGAAAACTTATTCCTATGTTACTAGCTACTAATGCTTTCAAAAAAACCAGTAGATCATGAAGAATATAGTCTAAAAATCAGTGTTTATGCGATAATTGCACTATGAAAAAAATGATTATAACAGGAGCGAGCTCGGGCATTGGAAAGACAATTGCACAAACACTGATTACTCAGGGTTATTTTGTTATCGGACTTAGTAGAGAAAAAGGGTTCGAGCACAAACACTATCAGCATTATAGCATAGACTTTGCTTGCCCTCGCACACTCGAATCTAAGCTAAATGAGATTCGACGCAGTCAAAACGATATTGATGGTGTCATATTCTCTTGTGGCATGGGCCTATTTGGCCAAATCGAGCAGCTCAGTACTGCTCAAATTAAACAACTCATGAATGTAAATTTCATTAGTCAAGCAATTACTGCTAAGATATTTTTACCGCAAATGAAGGGGCGATCTCGTGGGGATCTAATCTTTATTGGCTCCGAAGCAGGCCTACAAGGTCAAACGCAAGGTAGTATCTACTGCGCCTCGAAGTTTGCCTTGCGAGGATTTTGCCAAAGCCTTCGATCTGAATGCGCTAAAGCAAACATCCGCTGCTGTATTATCGAGCCTGGAGCCTGTCGTACACCATTTTTTGATAAACTCCATTTCGAACCAGGACCAGAGACTGTCAATGCAATTGACTCAAGCTCTATTGCAGAGGCAGTAGCATTTATATTAAACCTGCCTCAAAATACAATCGTCGATGAACTCATACTTTCACCGCAAAAAAAATGCATGAGAAAATCAATTACAACTTTAGATCAACCTAGATCGAGGGTTTAACATAAGTCAGATATGTATATAATTGATTTGTACTTTTTCATAAAAGGACTTCATCTTAGCAAACTATAAATTAGGTAGAATGCGGAACAATTAAGAATATTTTGGGTCGATTTTATTGAGTATTTTGAAGACAATGTATAGTCAGAAAGGGCATGGAACCACTATTTAAAACTCTGATAAAGCTCTATAAAAAATTCAAAAGAATTTAGTAAACGTTGACATTCTAGTGCAGCATCATCCTTATTTGAAGGAACATTGCCCATAAAATAATTAGCCTTGCGCTCAAAAACCACTAACACCTCCTTCATCACCTGAATTCGATCTGAGGTTTGATTATCTTTTTCCTTATCAATCATTTCATTCAACACTGATTCTACATCTCTTATATAACCGCTCAAAACCTTCAAATCTAGGGCAAAAACACTTGAGGAAAATGTACTTTTATAACACTCCTCCTCAAGAGCTTGCATCCCTTGTATTAGTTTCTTTATTGTTGAGTCTAGCTGATTTACTATCATATGATTCTTGCTTTTAAAGCCCCTCACTATTACAAATACCTATTAAACTAATTAAATCAATTTTTTTTTATTATATCAAAAAATATTTATTTATTTTACGCTTTTTATTAATTGATAAAAATATATTGGAACTTTTCTATGATATAACGGTTACAGTGGGTTTATAGTTAATAGTATATAAGTATTTGATTTCAAAAAAAGGTGCCAAAAAAAACCGTTCGACTATCAATAGGCAAATGTCTAAATATCAGATTTTATACAATACTTGCAAAAAAAAGGGTGTATGTATTAGAAAATACAGCGAACACCAATGCAAATTAATAATAATAGAGAGCCCAGATCACGGTCTAGAAAAACACCTAAAAATCTATAACTAGATCCACTCAAAACTTATGCAACGGCCTATGAAAAACAAAGAATTTTCTACTCGAGAAAATTTAGCTCTTCGATTATGATAAATAATCATACAAAGATTACATTTTATGATCTCAGCCAATGAAAATATTGCCGTTATTTCCAACGGACCTTTATATGAAGGACTTACAATGATGATCGTCTCGCAACGATTAAAAACAGAGGGTAGAAAAAATGTAGTCACATTTTCCAATCACCTTTACTCAATAAACACATGGTTCTGTATTCACGAATTTTCAAAATTACCTGATCCTAGTAAGATTAAAGAAACATTTAAAGATTTTAATACACTTATCTTAATGTATAGAAATGATGCATTTTGCAACGAATGTATCAAAATCTTTAGATCCAAAGATTCTAATACTAAGATTTTTGTATTTTATCCACATAATTTTACAATTAAAATGGCAACAAACATCAAAGATATTTTCTTTCATAAAAGATGGTCTATGGTTGACAACACCACATTTAATATCTCAAAAATCCTTCAAACTAAACATCACTCAAAAAGTAACGGCCTTAGCCCTCCATTAAATCTTAATTTGTTACACCGAAAATATGCAAAAAGGGTCCTTATCGAAAAAAACGTAGGTTCTGAAAAAAAACTTAATACTATAGCCTCACATCTTAAAAAGATTGGATTTACTCCGCATTTTCTCGACCCTAAACAATCTTGTGAAAATATAGCTCTAATTTATGAGTCTGGCTACTTTATTGGAATAGGTCAAACTGATATAAGCATTTTATCTTCAAACCTTTACATACCATCACTCATTCTAAACAAGTCCACTCTCCCAAAAATATATCAATCGGGATGGCTCAATCAGGTAATTATTACACCCCCTCTTTTGCTCCGTAAATTTACACTTCCCTTTGTAAAAAGAACCTTGTCAGCATTTAAAGACTTAGTTATAAATCACCATGAATTAATATCTTAGGATTATTTCTATAAAAATATTGTTACTTCTTGCTAAATATCTTCCAACATTTATGATGATAATTAGTAAGAGGAGGGAGTTCATGAAGCATAGCATACACAATATTCAGCATAAGGCAAAAAAGGCAATTCGCGAAACAACAATAGCACCTCAAATAGACAAGCCCATTAAAGATATAAAAACCTATTCTGACTCTTATTATAACAACTTATATGCTAGTAGACCATCAGTTCATAAATCAGCACTCAATCATTATCTTAAACAACTCCAAAGACATAAGAAAATTCAATCAAATAAAAAACACTCAAAAAGAACAAGTCCAGGTGAAATTAATGATTTACACCCATATACAAAAATGGGGCACAATCCAAATTACGATATAAAACATAAGCAAGAAAAAATTAATCAAGCTTCACATTTAGGGGAAATAAAATCACGTAAAATGGCCTAATTTTTCGTGATTTATAATACCCAATCACCTAGAATTGAATAACATTTTTTATAAAAAAAATGAATAAATAATTTATTACAATGGCAGTCCAAATAAAAACTAGAATAATGAGAGCTGAGCTGTATTAATGAGACTTCTACATATATCAGACATACACCTTTATGCCTTAGAGTTTTCAAGGTCTGAATTTCTAACTAAAAACATATTCACGAATATTAACCATCTATTCAACAGACAGTTTACACACTCACACAAGCCCCTACTAAAGCTTCTATCTGATTTAAAACAATTTAAGGTCACCCACCTACTGGTCTCAGGTGATTTAACGACAACCGGGTCAAAAAAAGAGTTTTTAATGGTTAAGGCACTTTTTAAAACAATTGAGCAACAAGGTGTTAAAATTTTTGCTCTACCGGGAAACCACGATATTAACAATAGTGCACTATTTAATATTTTATCCAAGCTAACAAACCAGTCAATAGAAAATCCTTTTCAAGGATCAAAGGTTTTGCACTGTCAGCTTGATGCAAAATACCATATGATTTTACTAGACTCAACTATATTTAATTATGGTCTTGAAGCGCAAGGACGATTCTCCGAAAAAATGCAGCAGGATCTAATAAAAACGTTAAACTCTATTCACAAGGATGAAGTAATTCTTATTGCGAATCATTTTCCTATCCTTAGCTATAAAAAGCACAAGCAGCTATTAGGCAGAGATTTGCTGATGAAAACTCTTAAAAAATTTGATAACGTAGCACTTTATTTACATGGACACAGACATAGGCATGAAATTATACAAGATGCTTTTACTATTGTAGATGCGGGTTGCTCAAGTAAAAAAAGAAACTCAACTGGCTGCCTATTCAATCTTACAACAAGCGCCATTACGATTGAGCCCCTTTCATACAATCATAACCAATGGGTCATTAATGAAAAGCAAACAAGTCTCATCTCCCTTTAAAATATTTGAAGAAACCAAAAAGCTTAAGTTTAAATGCACAGGCTGCGGACAATGTTGTACAGGCTCACCCGGCTATGTCTGGTTGACAGAGGTTGATATCCAAAGAATTGCAGATAAACTTAACATAACTAAAAAATATTTTTTACAAAAATACACTCTAAACATAGCGGGGCGCTACTCTCTAAAAGAGATACAGCCAAGCTACGATTGCATCTTTTATAAAAACAAGCGCTGCACAATCTACCAAGCTCGACCCAAGCAATGTAGAACATATCCCTTTTGGGATGATATTCTTAGCTCTAAAAAAAATTGGGATGCAGAAAAAAAGTACTGTGAAGGGATTGATCACCGCGAAGCAGATGAATTTACTCGCAAAAAGGTTGAAAATATGCTAAATTTTGCGGAATAAGCGACTATTCTTCGAAGGCAATTAGCTTTTTTTACAAAAAAATTAGAAGATTACGCTAGATTGATTTTATATAAATCATCAAAAAGGTAATTCTAGTAAAATTACACCTATAAAAGAGTAGCTGCAATAAACAATCCTTGCAAAAAATAAATTTAGTATTCTAATAACAATCAAAAGGAGTTATTATAATGCAAGAAAGAGTCCCTGAATCTATGCAAGAACAAGTTCATGAATGGTTAAATCCTCCTTACGACGAAGTCACACAAGCACAGGTACAAGAAATTCTCGAACATAGCCCACAAGAACTTAAGGATTCATTTGAAAAACCTCTTCATTTCGGAACAGGAGGAGTGCGTGAAAAAATGGGTGTTGGGCCCTCAAAAATGAATCTTTACACTGTTGGACGAATAACGCAAGGACTTGCAAATTATATCCTTAAACACGATCAAAAACAAAGAGAGGGCGGCGTTGTTATCTGCTATGACTGCCGGCACAACTCAAAAGAATTTGCACACGAGGCTGCTCGTGTTTTAGCTGGTAATAATATTCGTGTGCATATCACAAGAGACCTTAGACCAACGCCCTTTGCCTCCTTTTGTACCCGCTATTATAATGCTATTTCAGCAATAAATATCACAGCCTCACACAATGCAAAAGAATATAATGGCTATAAGGTCTACTGGCACGACGGTGCGCAAGTTCTCCCCCCTCATGACCAAGGTATCATAGACTGCATTCATGCAATAAGCTCACAAAATGAAGTGTTAGTATCTGATGAAAAAAGCGCTCTGATTGAGAAAATTCCTGAAACAGTAGAAGAGAAATACCTCGAAGCTATCGATCATTTGCAAATTCAAAAAACCCTATGTCAACAAAACGGCAGTGAATTGGCAATATTTTATTCTGCTATGCATGGCTGTGGCATTACCATGATCCCACAGGCCCTTAAACGCTGGGGTTTTTATAATGTACAACTTGTAAAACCTCAAGACCAAATAAATGGAGCCTTTCCAAGTGTAAAATTACCCAATCCTGAACTTAAAGAGGCTCTAGCAATAGGTCTAAGCAATTTAAAGGAAACAAATGCAGACCTTCTTTTAACCTCAGATCCTGACTCTGACAGACTTAGTGCCTGCGTCATGCATAAAGGGCAGACTCGAATTTTAAGCGGCAACGAGCTGGGCAGCTTGCTTTTAAGCTACATTATCAAAGAAAAAAAACCAAAAGGAAAATGGGCAACAGTTACAACTATTGTATCGAGCCCTATCATCAAAAAAATCACTGAATTTTACTCAGGAGTATCGTTTGAAGTGCTTACGGGCTTTAAATATATAGGACAAAAAATTCATGAATGGGAAATGGAACAATCTTATAAATTCTTATTTGGCATGGAAGAGTCCCTTGGATACTTGTATGGAACACACTCAAGAGACAAAGATGCTACTATTGCAGCCTGCCTTACTGCTGAGATGAGTCTTTTTTATAAAACAAAAAATCAAACCCTTATAGATGCCCTAGAAGAGCTTTATGAAAGCTTTGGAGTTTACCGCGAAGGACAATTAAGTATTGTAAGTAATGAAGGTCAAGACGCTCTCATAAAAACTCTTGAAACCATTAGAAAAGAGCCACCTGATGAGCTTTTTAAGCAAAAAGTCATTTCACTTGAAGACTATAAAACATCAATAGCAACAAATTTTATTAATCACAAGACAACAAAACTAACACTACCTAAATCTGACATGCTCGTCTTTACCCTTGAAGATCAAAGCCGCTGGATTCTTAGACCATCTGGTACTGAACCTAAATTAAAAATTTATGCACATATGCACACCGATAAAGGCCACTACAGTATCACTGAAGCTATTGAACTTCTCGATAAAAAGATAAGAAACCGTCTCGATGAGCTTAAAGACCTGTTTTTCTCTTAGATAAAACAGATCTATCCCAATAACGCTCTTAGACTCAAAGCTAT
>MDTB01054744.1_pt1 | contig 10807 bp, 9 predicted proteins | sample 811161 | NCBI WGS metagenome assembly MDTB01 (sample SAMN05326650, study PRJNA326480) | marine metagenome | isolation source: seawater | place: Mediterranean Sea | collected 2009 | reverse complement strand
TTCAAGGGAACATCCGGATTTGAACCGGAGACCTGCGGAACTGCAATCCGTTGCTCTACCACTGAGCTATATCCCCTAATTGATATGATAATATATTAAATAAAAACTAACGTATAAATAAATGCATTTCATTTACCATATTATATGGTATTTCAACATTTTTAGATAGTGATAATATACCACCTACAATAAAACTATAAGTACCTACAACAATAATTGCTGGAATTTGCAACATAATATATATATATACATATATATTTTTTAAATAGTTGCAAATTGTTTCATACTTAATATAGTATCTTTATCATTTTCTCTTTTTTTTTCATTTTTCTCTTTGTTAATATTTTGCAATTGTAAATTGGAATGTTTATGACCTAACCAAATCGAATTTAATGGATCATTTTGTTTTTTTTCAATAAATTCAAAACCATTGCTTTTTAACATTTCTTTAGTATTACGCAAATAATAATTATAAATATGAGGTTCTGTTGATTCAAATGCCCATTTGCGAAATACGTTACCTTTCAATTGTTTATCAAGATTACTAGGATCCATATCTACAATAGCAACAACACCATTATATGACAATTTATTATATATTTCTTTTATAATGTTATTTGCACCTTCTTTAGGTAATTCGTGGAATAAAAAATTACATACAATTAAATCAAACTTAGTATTTTCATAAGGCATATTTTCTCCATTACCATGACTATATTGTATATTTGTATTTTGTATATTTTTACGATATTCTGCCATTCCTATAAAATAAGGACTTAAATCAAGACCATGAATATTTTCACTGTTTTCAAAATTTCTATGTAAATATTCAGTAGAAATACCAATTGAACACCCCACATCCAAAATATTATTAGGCAATTCTAAATTCAAATTACGAAAGTATTGTTTTATATTATTAGTAATATTGTTACGCATATATTCTTGTGCCTCATAAGGATTAATATTATCCCAATATCCAATGCTAATACTCAGAGTAGCAGCTTCTGCTTCATGAGCTGCTTTCCAAATCATATTACCATCATCATATCCATGAAAAGGACGTAAATAGTAGTCAGGATAAATTATATCTTTATTTTCAATTTGTTCTTTGTATTCATTTATTTTATCATGTGCTTCTACATTTTTTGCGTATAATTCATTCCATGGTATTCCTGAACGAACTGCCTTATTAACAAACCAATTTCGCGCGTTTTCTTTAATACTAAAACGCAATGTATCCCATTTTGTACTCCATGACGAGGGACCCTTCATATGCATATTAAATGCATTACTTATATTTAACCAAATTAAAAATCCTAATATCAAATACATTATTTGTATATATTAAAATATCTTTAATATAATATCGTAAATTAATATAAATGGAATTTAGTGATAAGACAAAAAGTGAAAACTGTGTTAAAAATGAAGAATATTTAACAAAATTAAAAACCTGGTTAAATAAAAATACATATAATTGTTTAGATTATAGTGATTTATATAGTCTTTATTGTAATAAAAATAATAAAACAATTGCGATCGTTATGCCTACATTAAACGAAGAAACTACAGTTGGATCTATAATTGAAAATATTATTAACACAATGAATAAAGACAATATAATTATTGATGAATTCATATTAATTGACGGTGGTTCAAAAGATAACACTATTCCAATTATTGAAAAACTTGTTAAAAAATATAATATATTAAAACTTGTTCATGAAAAAGATATTTTAACAAATATTACATCAAAAAAGGGAAAGGGAAATCAACTATGGAAAGGTTTGTATTGTTCAAAAAGTGATATTATATTATATTGCGACAGTGATTTAAAAAATTTTGATGTACAAATGATTTATGGTATGATTGGGCCTTTACTAATGGAAAATGTAATGTTTATCAAAGGTTTTTACGAAAGACCTCTTGTAATTGATAAAAATATTAAAAAATCGAATGAAGGTGGTAGAGTCACAGAATTATGTGCTCGCCCTATTTTAAATTTGTTTTATCCAGAGTTATCAGGATTTATTCAACCATTAGGAGGTGAATATGGTGGATACAGAGATATATTAGAAAATGTACATTATATGACAGGATATGGTGTAGAAGTAAATATTTTGATTGAAATATATGAAAAATATGGTATAAATATTATGGGACAAGTTGATTTGTTGAAACGAGAACATCGACATCAAAATACAAATGCATTGTCAAAAATGAGTTTTATCATTATGAATACTATATTGCAACGTCAAATTAACAGACCTTTAAATAATAATTTACTTATCAAAAATTTCTACCAAAATGTTGATGAAAATTTTAAAAATAATGTAACAAGTGATGAATTAATAGAAGATAAATTTATGTTGATTAAAGATGCACATGACGAAGTTTTACCGACAATTCAAGAAATACGTAATTCTGCTGATACAATAATAATTAATGCGTAACTTTTTTTTTAAATTCTTTGTTTTGAATTCTTAATATAAATTCAATATAACTATGATAAACAGTTATATCTAAATCAAGAATGCAACAATTTGGAAATGATATATCTATTTCATTAGGTTTTAAATGCAATGGTCGATTAGTAATATATTTATATAGGGCATACAAGAAACCCGAATGCGTAACAGCAAGAACTTTATTAAATTCATAAGATAATACTTTTGAAATAAACCTTACCATACGACCTATGACATCTTCAATTGTTTCAATTGTTACATGTTGAACATTTTCATTAATTATCCATTGATTATATAATTCAGAGTACTCTTCTTCGATTTCTTTTTTTGTTAATCCTTCAAAAATACCATATTGTCTTTCAGATATATCTTTAGTTTCAATTATATTTACATTTTCCTTAATATCATATTTATTTAATATTCTCAATAAAGTATCTTTTGACCTTGTTAAAGGACTATGAAAATATGCATCATAATCAATAGTTGTTAAATTGACCTTTTCTATATCCTGTATTCCTTCTTTGGACAAAGGTATATCGGAACTACCTTGAACACGATCTTGAATATTATACTCCGTTGTACCATGTCGAAGAAAAGTAATTGTCATATGTTTGATAATTTGCCTACTCATATATATAATAATAATCTTATTATTTAAATAATATTATTTCTAATAACCTAATAATTTAATAATTGGTTTAAATTTAATATATAGTAAATACTTTACTTCATCTATAGAAAGAGGATCGTATTTCAAGACAACATTTTCAAAGAACAAATATTGAAATCCAATAATACAACCACCAAATACAATATATTGACCAATATATCCTATACGTTGCATGCATGTTGCGGTACAAAGTGTATAGTTGTTGTCATTCATTTCTTGACGTAAATTTTCCTCTGTATCAGAACCTTTTCTATACCGAACAACTTCTTGCATTTCAAGGTCTCTCTCTTCTGATGTAACTGGTACTATTCCATTTTCTTTTTTTAATTTTTTATAAATTTTATATTTATGTTGTAATAAATAAACAAAAATACTCACACCTGCTAATATACTCCAATATTCTACAATTTGAATAAATAGTGTTTCGTTTTTTTCTTTTCTTCTTTTTTTAGCATTATTTCTTAATGAATTCATATATTCATCATTTAATGCCGTACTATTTTGATCATTTGTAAATAACTGTGTTATAACATCTATTGTATTAATATTATTTAATGCTAAAGCAGCTTCTTTGTTAGTAATTGAATTTTCCAAAATTATATTCTGATTATCCAAATTATTCAATTGTCTTTTATCAATTTCATTTATTTCTTGTATAATTGAACTTCGACTTTCCAATGAACGAGTAATATTGTTTGATAAATCGTAGTTAGTTAATACTATATTATCTTCAACAACATTCACCAATTCATTCCCTAGTCGCCCTACTACTTTTTCAAATAGCTTTGTTTCCATAGGACCAATATAATAAAAATAAAAGCAAATTTCTAATATTGCTATTCCGGAAACATGAAATAATATGTTGTACATGTATCTATATACTATTAAAAATAAATAAATATAAAATTGAATTATTTTTCAAGTTTATTATATTTCAATAACCATAGTGAAAATGAATAAACTACCTGAATCAGTATTCCATATGACAAATAATAATGATTTAAATGATATATGCAAAATAATATATAAGAACTTATCTAACCAAACTGGTGATGAATTATTTGATATTATAGAAAATGACATACAAAAGGCATGTACAATATTTCTTAATAAATGGAATCCATGTTTGAACAAAAATGGCAAACTGGATGTTCATAAAAATGAATTTATAAAAGAAATGAAGTTGCTATTTTCAATACTATATCTTCATTACGCTAATGAAAATCTATTGAATGAGATCACGAATGAGATGATGAATGAAGATGATCCAGAAGAAAAGTCAGATATTGACGAATATTTGTACTTTATTGAATGTCTAAAAACAGCGCAACACATGGAAACTGCAGATATTGAGGATATCAATTCAAAACCTATGAAAAATATGCAATATGTTGTAGAATATTTGACAAAAAAAACAAAAGATATTAAAGACATGAATAATGCCATGGAAAATTTGAACAATTCTTTGGAAAAACTAACAGTTACATTAGAGAATTATGTTGAATGTAACAATACATTGGATAGAATCAAATGTATTGAAGAGAAAATAAAAAAGAAAAAGGAAGATTAAACTGTTGGAAAAAATTCCCAGTCTAAATCTCCGCAAACTTTCTTCCAAATCATATCTTGTTCTAATTGCTTTTCGCGATCTTTCATCATAGGAATGTAAGGTAAATATTGTGTTTGATCTAACAACGTACATAGTTGATATAACGTATAAGTATAATTGAAAAAGTTTGTTCTATTTGCAGGACAATGTACTGCCCATGGTTTTTGTATTTCTATAAATAAAACGCATAATGTTTCATGTAATTCTTCATTCATAATAGGAGGTTTCACACCAAATATAGAATTAATGTATTGAATATGTTCAAAATATTTATTCAATCCTAATTTTCGTAAGATTTCACGCATCTTATCATAATTGATTAGTTTCATGTCCGTGATTCTTTCTTTTTTGATGCGAGCTCTTATTGCATCAATAACTTCATCAGGTATTTGTGTCGTTTCTTTGGCTTGAAATTGCGACAATATTTCTTTAAAATGGTTTAATCTTATATATGCAGTATATGATACTTCATTTGGTGGATCTTTATTGTTTGGTTTTGAATTATCTACAATGTATGTTATAAACTGACCACATTGGGGATTATTACAAATCATTATTCCATCCTCGTCTTGTGGTACCATTTCTCCCTTTTCACATGATGTGCAGGTATCACAAGACATTATATAATCTTGTGGATTTGTAAATTCATTATTTACATTTCTCCAGTATTCTTGATACATTTTTTTTGATTGTACATATTTATCTGGATTACTATTTTCAGAATTTTTGGATTTTATTTTAAAAAAAGAATTTAATACTTTTACATTTTGAACTTGTTCTCCAGAAGATATTTGTTTTTTGGACTCAAAATAATCAAAAATATATTTTGAATTGTCCAATAAATATTTCTTTTTTTCTCTCTTTAAATTTCTAATTATTTCATTAATTTCGTCTATGCGATCTTTAATGTCCAATATTTTATCTATATGAATATTGGAATATTTTTTTAATTCTTCTTTTAATTCTTTCATTTCTTCTTTTAATTTTGGTATTTCTCTCTTCTCATTATTATAAAATTTATTCAGCATTTCGTCATGTTTTTCGTCTAATGACGTAATTTGTTTCATTTGAGCACTTTTTGATTGTTTGCTCATCTTTTAAACTTCAACTTCAATATGAAAAATTATATGTTATTTTTTATGTATTTTGTCTGAGAAATATTTTGTTTATTTCTTTTTTTTTGTTTTATTTTTTTTTGTTTTATTTAGTTTCTTGGATTTTTTACTTTTAGATTTCTTTTGCTTACGTCTTGTTTTCTTTTTACCACCTAAAGTTGCTGGTATTGCTGCAGGTTGAACTGGCGTTGCTACAGGTGGTACAGGTGCAGAACCAGGGTTGAAACCAGTCCTTAGATTTCCTAATTTACTTAATTGACTTGCATCTATTCCTTGCTGTTTTGCTTTATTTGCTTCTCTTTTTCTTTTTTGCACAATTCTTTCGGGTTCTATAAAATCTCTCATATATTCCCATAAACCTGTTTCGACACTTAATTCATATACAGTTATATAAAAATCATCTATAGTTTTTCCTTTACCTCCAGTCTGTATTCCTAATGTGTCTGAAGATTCAAAATCATTGTCCAAATAAAAAAGTTGTTTTAATATAAATAATAATTCATAATAATCTAATGGACGAATAAAAATTCCTTGACTAACTTGATATTCATTCATAGTATCAGAATTATTTCCTAACTCTTTGGCAAATTCTTGATTTGTTTGAGGAAATACTTCTCTAATTTTATCTAAAATTGTCTCTTCATCTTCAGGTATAATTGTTGTTTTTATTTTTTTATTACTTTCTTCTTCGTTATCAATATCCATAGAATTGGGATCTGATTCATCTTCTCTTCCTCTTTTTGCTCCACCAGTAACTGTATTTACATTTATGTCATAATCTTGGAAAAATCGACTAATTGTATCTTTAATTAAAAAATATCCTTTTGAAAATCCAATTGTAGATGGTAATTTCGATCCTCTAGGTAAATTTACATCTAAACGATTTTTATTTATATTTAAACTATTTCTAACAGATTCAAAATCTGGTGCAGAACCAACAACTGGTTCAATTAATCCCAAATCGCTTTTTACACCTGGAACTGCTTCTCCTTGATTTAAGTATTCATAAAGTGTAGATTCATCTATTATTGTAGTTAAAGGATTTGTATAGTATGTTTCTGCATCACTAAATTTTCCATTCATACTTTTTATTACAGCAACTTCTTTTCTCAATACTGAAATATCATTTGGTAATGATTGAGGTACATTATATAAACCTACTTCACTTAAAGATATTTCACACTGTATGATAAATTGCAATAGATAACATGCATTGTAATAATAATTACTAATATTAAATGATTCTATTTTATTTCCATTATATGTGTAGTGAGAAGGAATTCTTCTACCTTGAGGTTTGAATTTTTGAAACATACTTACCAATAAACTAATGATAGTAGAGCGTTTATCTTTTAGATTAGTCATTAAATTAACGATTTTATTTTTATTTTCATTCAATTTCGTTATTTCATTATTAAAGGTTTGTTGTAAAGTATTTATTAAATTTGCTTGATCTTTTTTAAACTTTTCGGCTGCTTCTGCGCTCAATGGTTTTAAATAAATAGCCATTTGATATGTAGAACCTAATAATGTATCTCGTATCAAACCAGCGTTTGATTTACTGGCAAATACAGCATTTGCATTTTTTCCATGAACAATCTGATCAAATAAGAAAGAATCTACTGTAACCACAAATGAACCAAAAGGGTTTTGGACACCATTTATTGAATCGTGAATTAACGAATCCCATAAATAAGTTTGATCTCCAATTGTTTTTGTTGCAACACTAATTAATTGTTTTTGAGCCAAATTGTTCTTTGCTTCATTTGGAATGGCATTAAATAATGGATTAAAGTATTCATTTTTCAATTTATTAGCTAATTGTTGCTGACTTTTTTTATTTTTTTTAAATGCATTTAATATTTTTGCACCATAACTTTTTTTTAATGCTGTTTCTCTTTTTGAATCTGAAATAGTTAATTGATTATATTCTTCCATAAATAGATAAATAACTACATCTTGGATAGAGGGTGTTAATATCTTATTAGTTAATTTAAATTCATTGGTACCTTGAATTGATTGTCCATTTGACTTTTGTAATGAAAATGTTAATTTTAATGGATTGCTTGATTGTACTTTTATAAATAATCGATTGTTATTGGGTAAAACGCAAAACAATGTTTCAATTAATTTATTATTTCCACTAACTATTTGCTTACTTTGCGTTGCTGGATCCATAATTTCAGATGTGTAACTTATAAATGGTGAATTCGTTACTCGATTAAACATTCCATCAATAATTTCTTGTGGTAAAGGAAATGCATCTTTTGACACATATTCTGGATTAGTAATATCAAGTAACTGCTGAATTTTAGATGCATTTGCTATAAATTCTTGTTTTTTTCCTCTTAAATACATAATTACGTCTCTTTCGGGTGGAACTTGTAACAAATATTCTGCAACATTTAAGTCTTTGAGTTTAACCGGAGATAAACCAAAAGGTGCCTTTGAATTAAAATCAAAATATGGATCTTTACCAATTTCACTACTTCTAAATATTAAATTAGGAGCACCTAAAATCGGAGGTGTATCTTTTTTATATGAACTAAAATCAATAATTTTATGCAGAGAACCTACTTTATTTTTCAAGTCTGATTCCACTAACTCTTGTGTTCCAATTATTTTCTTTCCATATAATTGAGCATTTTTATTTGGATAATTATAAAGAAAATGATGTTGATATATTAAATTATATATGGCAGTAAAATATTCACCAAAGTCGTGCAATTTATCTATTCCCGATAACAAATATTGAAATGGAATAATCTCATTTTTATTCTGTGAGCTGAAATCAGCTATATTATTATTATTTAAACTAAAATGTAATTTTCTCCAATTATTATTTTCTTGCATTCAATAATATATTATAATATTCGATAATAAAAACATGATAATAAAGAAAAAAAACAAATATTAATTATCTTATAACTATATACCAAACATGAATAACAATAACAATAACGATATTCATGTTCAATTTAATTCTGATAATATCAAACCTAAGCAATTAAAAATTATGATATTTTTAATGAATGCTTTAGAAAAAGGTTGGTGCATAAAAAAAAAAGATGAACAGTTTATCTTTACAAAAAAACACGAAGGAAAAAAAGAAGTATTTGATGAAAATTATTTAGAACAATTTATTCAATCCAATTTTGATATGGATATTTTACAGCATACCTAAATTTATTATATTAAATTACATACCATTTATAATGTTAAAAAAAAAAATAAAATATTTATTGGTACAAAAAAAAATTGAAAATGAACCGATACCCGAGTGTTTAGGCATTTAGCAATTTTAAAAAATTAATTAATTAATTAATTTTTTAAATTTATATATATTTTTTTTAAAATAACTTAAAAATTACTCCATATTAGTGTAATTACGATTATAATTTTTGTAAATTTTATTATAAATAAAAAATTAATTAATTAATTAAAATTCAAAATTTTTTTCTATAGTCAAGGTATATAAGAAATGGCTGGAGCACTTATGCAACTCGTCGCCTATGGCGCCCAAGATGTTTTCCTTACTGGAACCCCTGAAATTACCTTCTGGAAGGTGTCTTACAGACGCCACACCAACTTTGCTATGGAATCAATTGAACAGACATTCTCTGGTCAAGCTGATTTCGGTCGTCGTGTAACATGTACCATTAGCCGTAATGGTGATTTGTGTTACCGCACTTATCTTCAAGTAACTCTTCCTGAGATCAATCAATCTATGCTTTCAACAAGTGATGCATCCAAAGGTGTATATGCTCGTTGGTTAGATTTCCCAGGTGAGCAACTTATTGCCCAAGTTGAAGTAGAAATTGGTGGTCAACGCATTGACCGTCAATACGGTGACTGGATGCACATCTGGAACCAACTTACCATGTCTGCTGAACAACAACGTGGATACTTCCAAATGATCGGTAACACTACTCAATTAACATACATCACCGATCCTTCTTTTGCTGATATTTCTGGTCCTTGTGCCTCTGCTGGTGGTCCTAACCAAGTATGTGCCCCTCGCAAGGCTCTTCCTGAAACCACTCTTTACATCCCTCTTCTTTTCTGGTTCAATCGCAACCCTGGTCTTGCCCTTCCTCTTATTGCCCTTCAATACCACGAAGTCAAAATCAACATTGATTTCCGCCCTATTGGTGAGTGCTTATGGGCTGTAAGCACCCTTGCTGGTGTCTCTTCTGACGGAACTCTTTCCGTATCCACTGCCTACCAACAATCTCTTGTTGCTGCTTCCCTTTACATCGACTATGTCTTCCTTGACACCGATGAACGCCGCAAGATGGCCCAAAACCCTCACGAGTACTTAATTGAACAACTTCAATTCACTGGTGACGAATCTGTTGGTTCCTCTTCCAACAAGATCAAATTGAACTTCAACCATCCTTGTAAAGAATTAGTATGGGTTGTCCAACCTGATGCTAACGTAGATTACTGCGCTTCTCTTGAAGGTGGTCAAACTCTTTACAAAACATTAGGTGCCCAACCTTTCAACTATACCGATGCCATTGATGCTCTTCCTAACGCTGTCCATGCCTTCGGCGGACCTGCTGAGACATCTGGTGCTAATGCCTTCATCACCAGCGGTGGTCTTTTCCAAGATCCTGGAGCTATGGGATCTGAGAACTACGTTACCCCTGCCCAATGGTCTGACCCTGCTCTTTCCCGTGGTGTATTCGGTGCTGCCGGACCTGCTGACAACACTGCAGGTGGTGCCCAACAAGCCGGTATTGACGGTAATGTTGTTGAAGGTTCTTTCGTATCTGATGCTGGTACATTCGTCCTTTCTGAAACTGCTCTTGACATGCACTGTTGGGGTGAGAACCCTGTTGTAACTGCTAAGTTACAACTTAACGGCCAAGATCGTTTCTCTGAACGTGAAGGTTCTTACTTCGACACTGTTCAACCTTTCCAACATCACTCTCGCAGCCCT
>MDTB01142613.1_pt1 | contig 10808 bp, 16 predicted proteins | sample 811161 | NCBI WGS metagenome assembly MDTB01 (sample SAMN05326650, study PRJNA326480) | marine metagenome | isolation source: seawater | place: Mediterranean Sea | collected 2009 | reverse complement strand
AGATGTAGAAGTAAAAATTTCAGTATTTGAAAGATTATCCTTTAGTCTAGTTTTAGCTAAACTTGCGCTAACTTTAACCTCTGAGCTTGGTATAGAAAGATTTGTTAAAGTAATTGTAGATTCTGAGATACACGGGTTAAAGATAGATTCTTGAAACCCAATATGGGAAACTCTATATTCAGAGCAGTAGATGCTTTCAACAAAGAAAAGACCATCTTTATCAGTAACAAAACCATTGATATTGTTAAAGACTTGAGCGTTTTCGATTGGATCATTGAATTCATCGACAATTTTGAAAGTTTTTGTATATAAAGTTGCAAAAAATAAGGCTAGATAAAAAAAGTATTTCATTTTAATTTCCTCCGCTAGTATTATCTAGTTCAGGTTGAAGGGTATATTCTCAGCTTTTTAAGCACCCCTATTAACGTTTTAATTTATTGTAAAAATGAAAGAATTTGAAGAAAAATATTGGAGAAATAACTACAAAAGAGTTTGTGGCATAGATGAGGCTGGAAGAGGACCTCTGGCGGGCCCAGTAGTTGCGGCCTCTGTAATATTTAGTCCTAATTCTTTCTTGGAAAGTGCAAAAGACTCTAAAAAGCTATCAGAGAAAAAGAGGAACGCTATCTTTAAAGATATATACAACGCTGCTTTATCTGTTGGTGTTGGCATTGTAAACGAAGAAACAATTGATAGGGAAAATATTTTAGAGGCTACATACATTGCCATGCGAAGATCTATTTATAGACTTTCTGTAAACCCAGATATAGTTCTTGTGGATGGCAGGAATGCTAAAATTGGAGAATATAAGCAAGAATCTATTATAAAAGGTGATACCCTATCCTTTACCATTGCATCATCTTCCATAATAGCTAAGGTTACCAGAGATAGAATGATGATGGAGTACGATAAAGTTTTTCCAAAGTATGGATTTTCCTCACACAAGGGCTATGGAACAAAGCACCATATTGAGGCAATAAGAGAGAATGGAGCAACATGCATTCATCGAAAATCTTTTAGGCCTGTATCTAGTTTTCTTCCAACTTTTAAAGAAATTCCAAGAGATGTCTATGGAAATTCTTTCTCAATAGGTTACTATGCATCCTTAAAGATCAAGGAAGGCTTTTCTGTTGAATTTATTTCATCTGAACCTGGATTAGCAATTGATCTTGTTCTTAAGAGAGGAAGGCAGTTAGATTTTGTAGTTGTAGTATCATCATTCACAAGAGAAAATATCAATAAGCTTGAGAACGTTGAAATTGATAAAAGGGTGGATAAATTTCTTTTGGAAAACAGTTTAGAAATTAACAATTCAAATATTAAATTTATCCTATCATCAGTAGTGTTTATAAAGCCAAAGCCAATTATAGATAATGTTCAAGTTAAGATTATTAAATAGATATATATCAGTTTTTGTTTTTCTATCACTTTCTTTTTGCGCCTATCCTAGTGCTATTGGGCAAAAGGGTGTTGTAGTTTCTAAAAATAGAATTGCCTCTGAAATTGGTGTGGGTATTTTAAAGAAGGGTGGCAATGCGATAGATGCAGCTGTAGCTACGGGTTTTGCTTTGTCTGTAACAGAACCGTATGCCGGGAATATAGGTGGAGGGGGCTTTATGATCATCCATCTTAGCGATGGAAATTCCCATTCTATTGATTTCAGGGAAACTGCACCATTTTTGGCAACAACAAATATGTATTTGGATGATTCGTTGAATGTAGTTTCGGGTATGAGCTTATATTCTGCCGATGCATCAGGAGTTCCCGGCACTGTAGCAGGCTTTACTCTTGCACATGAGAAATTTGGAAAACTTCAGTGGCACCAACTAGTAAGTCCATCAATTAAAATTTCGAATCAAGGCTTTAAGCTTGATCCTTATACTATAGAATTTTTAAATCATCCATTTTTCACACAGGTCTTATCTCAATACGATTATACTCGAAAAATATTTTTAAAAAAATCACCTTATCTCCTTGGAGATTTTTTAGTACAGAAAGATCTTGCAAAAACCCTTCAAAGAATTTCAGTGAAAGGTGCCAATGGATTCTACAATGGAAAAACTGCAAAGATGATTGTGGAGACTAATAATAAGTGGGGTGGTAGATTTACTGAAAAAGATTTAGAAAGTTACTCGGCAATCATGCGTGATCCTATTGTTTTTAGATATAGAGGCTACAAGGTTATTACAATGCCCCCTCCAAGCTCAGGCGGAGTATGTCTAGCTCAAATATTAAACCAGCTTGAGAATATAGAGTTTAAAGAAGATGAGTTTCATTCATACAGACATGTCCATGCAATGGTAAAGGCGTCTAAGAACGCATATTCAGATAGAGCTAGATATTTGGGGGACCCAGACTTTGTTGATAATCCAACTGATACCCTCGTTTCTAAGATATATTCTCAATCTAGATGGGAAGAACACTCATTTGAGTTAGTTATTCCAAGCAAAGATATAAGTTATGGCAATATTAAGATTGATGAATCAGAGGAGACTACGCATTTTTCTGTTTTGGATCAATGGGGGAATGCAGTAAGTGTAACCTACACCCTAAATGGAGCCTTTGGATCAGGAATGGCTGTTGAAGGAGCTGGATTTTTACTTAACAATGAAATGGATGATTTTTCAGTTAAGCCTAATACTCCAAATCAGTGGGGCCTAATTGGAAACGAAGCAAACAAAATTGAACCAGGTAAAAGAATGCTTAGCTCAATGACTCCAACCATAGTTCTCGATCCAAATGATAATCTTTTTCTTGTTACAGGCAGCCCTGGAGGATCTACAATCATTACTTCTATTGCTCAGCTTTTAGTTAATGTGATTGATTTTGATATGGATGTAGAGTCTTCAGTCCAAAGCCCCAGATTTCATCATCAACTATTTCCCGATGTAATTTTTCATGAAAAAGGAGCTTTTTCTGTAGAAACTATTAATAAGCTAGTAGAAAAAGGATATGTTTTAAAAGAAAGAAGTTCTATTGGCAGTATTAACAGCATATATTTTGACATCAATTCTAGAAGAATATTTGGTTCTTCTGATAACAGAAGAAACTCTAGTGCTGTCTCTTACTGATGGGAATAAAGTTTAAAGGAATAAATAATGTCAAGTAAGTTTATAAAAGAGTTGAAGGTCTTAATTACACTTATAATTGTATGCTTGGCAATAAAAGATACGTTAGTTGAAGTGTATATAGTTCCAACTGGCTCAATGGAAGAAACAATATTAGTCGGCGATATGCTTATTGGGAGCAAGTTTATGTATGGAATGCGAACACCTACCTGGATAGGTATTCCTTATACAAGGGCAGGATTCTATATCCCTTCTATTAGGTTTCCAAAATTTAAAGATCTTGAAAGGAACGATGTTACAATCTTTGAATTTCCAAGGGATCCATTTCAAAAGTATGTAAAGAGATGTATTGGCGTTGCTGGTGATAAAGTGTTAATGAACTCTGGGCAGTTTTTTGTTAATAACGAAGTTTTTCCTTTCCCCCCAAATGGAAATATGATTGATAGAAAAATAAAAGATAGAATACTAGAATTTGATGAGCCTGACCCAATGGGCAGTATCTATTCATACTTTTCAGGTAATAGAGATAATATGCGTGAGTTCACTGTTCCTTATAGAGGGATGGAAATTGATGTGGAAGAAATGGCCAAAAATCACCCTATGCATCTCTTAATAATGCTTATTCAAGATAAAAATGATGTTGAGATATTTATAGATAATAAAAATGGCGATGCAAATAGATTTATATTTTCACTAATTGATCCAAAAGAAATTGCAAGTACTCAAGGCTTTCTTAAGTACGCCTTCCTTGAAAAAATTACTTTTAGGAGTTGGCAGTCAGAGTTGAGAGAATCAGTACTTAATAATATAAGAGACATGAAGATGGATAATAGAAAGAATAATGTTCTAAATCCTTGGGAGATTCCCATTCAAGATTTAAAGAAAATATTTAACAAAGTAAAGGTCAATGGAACTCCGGTCATGGAATTAGATTCTTATACCTTAAAGCACGATTATTATTTTTTAGTTGGTGATAATAGACACAATAGTTACGATTCAAGATATTGGGGCTTTGTACCAGAATATCAAATTTTAGGAACCCCTGTTTATTCTGTTGTAAATATAAATGAACCAAGTCTTAGATTTGAAGTTGTTAATTAATTAATTTAGAGTATGTTGACACTGATTGTATTTATAATTAAAACCATAATAGCTGCTATTATTGGAATGTTTCTAGGCTATGTAAATAAAAACTTCAATAATGATGAAAAGATAATCCCTATTGTCATGCTGACAGTTATTTCTTCTGTTGCCTTTTCTGTATCGACAAATATAGAATTTTTTTTTCTTGCTACTATTATAATGATATATTCGATTGGAAAATCTTTTAAACTAAATATTAAGATTATATACTATTGTGCATGCATTGCAGGGCTTTTGCTTGGTTTGGGAAATATTCTTGAGGTCGTTTTTTTCTGCATTGTTATTTATTCCATAAACAATAATAGAGAATCAATTGAAAATTTTTTTTCAGATAAAAGCCAAAAAATAGAAAATGAATAAAATTTCTTATATAATTTTAGAAAATATAAATTAAATTTAAACAACCACACAACTAACATAAGGTTATTATGGAACTGGATTTTAATTCTGAAGAATCAAGAAAAAATTATTTAAAGGATAAGTTGGATGATTTGCTTGAAGGTATAAGTGATACTTACGGAACTTCTTTGATGGAAGAACTTATTAGCAGATTAGAATTGACAATTAAAGATTTTAACGAAGAAATGTCAGCTCTTTGTGATGAACTTGTTAAAAAAGAAAAAGAGAGGCAGCAAATTTTAGAGTTAATTAAAAGTGGCGATACAGCCGTTTCTCCAATAAATGAGGCTCCTAATGAAGCAGATGAATCTGAAATAATTAAGATGTCAGAAGTTGAACCTAAAGAAGAAGATCTTACTGAGTGGGAAAAAAAATTATCACAACTAGAAGATAGCAAGGAATAAATAGATGAATAACAAGTATTTAAATATTTTAGGAATAATCGTATTTTTTATAATTCTTAGTTTTTTGTATTTCGTTAACAATGTAGATACAAAGAGAGTTGAAAAAATGGATAAACTTAATGAGCAAGATGAAAACCTTACAGGCGAAGTCAATACATGGGCAGAATCCTATGATAGACTTGAGCTTAAATGGATTGGCACTAGCAAGCATGTTAAAACTCTTCAGGAGGAAACTTTCGCTCATTATAGAAAGTATAATTCTAAAATGGATTCATTAGATGTTGCTTTGGAGAGAATTAAATTTGATATAGAAACTAATCATAATGAAATTTTAAGAAAACTTGATAAAATATCAACTGACATTACAAACTTTAATGAAAATTTTGATTCATACAAGAGAAAGAATGAAATGAATATCCGTAAAATAAAAAACAGTATAAAGGACAATGAGCAGTTTATAACAGATATTGATAAACAGCTAAACCCAGATAAGTATAAAGAAGAAGAAAAATAGCTATATTATGTTTAAAACTGATGAAATCATTGGCGATGTAGTATTGATTGATATGAGAGAAGAGAGATATGCTTCGTTTGGGATATCTGGGACTTCTCATCATTTTCTAGTTCAAGGATATGATAACATTGGAATTTGGGTTAAGCATCCAGGCCTTGTATCTGTAACAAAAAAAGATAAAGCGGGTAAACTTCTTCCACCTAGTGACCACATCAAAGTGGATATTGAAGCAAACTTTGTAATTACATGGGATAATATAAATAGTGTTATGCACTACCCAAATAGAAAAGGCTTTGACTTCCCTAGCGAGTTTGATAAAGATTTCGGATTCATTCATAAGGATGAAGATGCTTAAGGGTACTGTTAAAACTATTGAACGTTCAAAAGGGTGGGGCTTCATTGAAGATGAAGAAGGTTATGACTACTTTTTTAACATTACAAATGTAAGAAAAGGTCAAACACTCACAAAAGGAGCTAAGGTAAAGTTTGACGTAGTTGAAACTAATAAAGGCTCAGAGGCTGAAAATATTTCTATTTATTAATTCCAACCTTCATCCCATTTAAAATATTAATTAGCTTAGATGGTAGAATCAACATCAATAATAATAAAAGATTTTAAGCTTTATGCACATCACGGCTGCATACAAGAAGAAAGAGATAAAGGGCAGTACTTTTATTTAGATATTAAAGTTACTTTAAAAAAAAGTGTATCTGATGACTGTTTAAATTCCTCAATTGACTATGTTAAAATTTGCAATTTTGTTGAAACTTTATTTAAAGCTGATAAATACAATTTACTTGAAAGTTTATCTCTTAAAATTTGTAAAAAGTTAATTGAAGCTTTTGACTTAAAATCTGTAGCGGTTGAAATTAAAAAGAAAAAAAATTCATTTATGCCTAACATTGATTCTTTCTCAGCAGTAGTTAGAGTAGATTTATGAGTATATTTTTAAGCTTAGGCTCTAATATCTCACCTAGAAAGAAAAATATCCAAAGAGGATTAGAGCTCCTATTATCTGATGGAATTTCTATTATTTCAAGCTCTAATTTCCACAAAAGTAAAGCAATGTACATTGAGAATCAGAAAAATTTTTTCAATAAAGTTATTAGTGTAGATACAGAAAAAAAACCATTTGAGCTGTTACTGGCATTGAAGTTAATTGAATATAAATGTAAGCGAAATTTTCTGCAGGAACGTAATGGACCAAGAACTCTTGATATTGATATTCTCTGCTATAAAAATTTTTTAATAAAAAGTAAATTACTTACAATTCCCCATAAAAGCATTCGTGAAAGAAAGTTTATTTTGAAACCTTGGTCGGAAATTTCTCCAGATTACTTAATTTATGGCTACAGAAGATCAATAAAAATGTTATTAAATAAAATAGAATCTTAAATGGCAGTACCTTATCATATAGCAATTGAAGGCACTATTGGCGTTGGTAAAACAAGTTTAGCAAAACTTTTATCTGATCGCTTGAACGCAACTACTGTTCTTGAAAAGTTTGAGGAAAATCCTTTTTTAAAAGATTTTTATAAAGACCAAAATACATATGCATTTCAAACTCAACTTTTTTTTCTCCTTTCAAGATACAGGCAACTTATAGATTTGCAACAAACTGAACTTTTTACCAAAACAATTGTATCTGATTATATGTTCATTAAAGATAGGCTTTTTGCTTCACTAAACCTCGATGATAAGGAGATGAACTTATATGACAATGTTGCAAAGCTTTTGGAAAAAAACGTTGTTAACCCTGATTTGGCTATTTTACTTCAATCAGATACTGATAGACTTTTAGAAAATATTAAAAAAAGAGATCGGTCCTATGAGCAGGAAATTAATTGGAAGTATTTGGATGCTCTTAATCAAATCTATAATGAGTTTTTTATGAAATATGATAAAAGTCCTTTAATAATTATAAATACTAATGATATAGATTTTGTTAATAATCCGAAAGATTTAGATGAAATTATTAACTTTATTCGTATCCCAACTAAGGGAACGAGGTATTTCAACCCTATGAAAAGTTTATGATAGTAAGATTAATCATTCTTCTTTTATTAGTTGCGTTTATTGTATATAATTTATACAGTTATGCAACCTCAATTAAAATATATAAATCTTCCAACAATGTTAGGAGAAATGATACCATTGATGCAGAGTATGAGGAAGTAGATTGAAAAACACAAAAGTGGACTTTTTTGATTTAGTTGAGAAAAGAAGGTCAGTTAGAAAATTTACAAATGATGATGTGCCCAAAGAGGTTATTCAAAAATCTTTTAGAGCTGCTACATTGGCCGCAAACTCTTCAAACCTACAGCCTTGGGAATTTTATTGGGTAAAAGATTCAGATAAAAGAAGCGAATTAGTAGAGGCCTGTTTTTCACAAAATGCAGCTTCTACTGCTAAAGAACTTATAGTTGCTGTTTCTAGAATTGATACTTGGAGAAGAAATAGAGATCTTCTTTTAGAAGATTATAAAAAAAAAGGTAAGCTTCTACCTATTGTTGAAAAATATTATAATAAAGCAATTCCCCTTTCATATTATCATGATAGGTTGGGATTTTTTGGTCTTATCAAAAAAATATTGTCTTTATTCATTTTTATTTTGGGGATTTTTAAGCCAATGCCACGTGGCCCTATTTTTAGACATGATTTATTTGAAATAGTTACAAAAACAACAGCTTTGGCATGTCAAAATTTTATGATGTCTTTAGTTGCTGAGGGCTATGATTCTTGCCCCATGGAGGGTTTTGACCATAGTAGGGTAAAAAAAATACTTAAACTGAACAATCAATGTCATGTAGTTATGGTGATTGGTGTAGGAAAGAGCGATCCTAAGGGAGTTTATGGCGCTAGGTTTAGAGTTGATGAAGACTTGGTTATAAAAGTAGTTTAATTTTTTTGATGAATTTTCTTGAAGATATAAATTTAATAAACAGGCAAGTCTTAGTACGGGTTGATTATAACGTGCCAATAGAAAGAGGAGTGGTAATTGATGATTATAGAATAACTCAATCACTTCCAACTATTAACTATTGTCTTGACAATAATGCATCTGTTGTATTGATGTCTCATTTAGGTAGGCCAAATGGCAAGAAAAACCTAGATTATTCACTTAAACCTATTGCTCTAAAACTTGAAGAAGTACTGGGTAGAAAAGTTCATTTTTCTGAAGACTGTATAAGCGATGAATCTTTTGACTTATCAAAAAATATGAAATCAAATGAAATACATCTACTGGAAAATTTAAGATTCTATGAAGAAGAACAGGCTGATAATAAAAGCTTCTCAAAAAAACTTTCTTTTCACGGTGATGTGTATATAAATGATGCTTTTGGAACTGCTCATAGAAGGCATGCATCTAATTCAAATATTGTAAATTACTTTAGGAATAAAGGGATAGGGCGATTATTTCAAAAAGAATACGAGTTTTTATCAAGTTCAATAGATGATATTAGTGGTAATCTAATTGTTTTAGTTGGAGGTAAAAAAATTGAAACTAAGATAAAGTTTGTAGAGAACTTGCTACAATCTGCTGATAAGATTCTTATTGGTGGGGCAATGGCATATCCGCTGCTTAAAGAGCAAGGGTGTAATATAGGTGGTAGCTTTTCAACACCAGATGGTGAAGATTGTGCAAAAAGCATTGTTAACACCAAAGAATTTAATGAAAAGGTAGTTCTTCCCATTGACCATTTAGTATCTGAAAGCATTGATGGTATAAACGTTGGTAGTATAGACATAGAAGATACAAAGTCTTCTCAAATGGGATTTGACATAGGCAACAAAACTGTTAAACTTTTTAATAGATATATAGAGAATGCCAATACTATTATTTGGAATGGACCTGTTGGGATGTTTGAAAATAAATCTTTTAGCAATGGCACCTGCAATGTCATTAGGTCAATTGAAAGAGCTACTAGCAATGGGGCAAGTTCAATTGTAGGAGGAGGAGATAGCGTATCTGCTATTAATGAGTTTAGTAGTATTGATAAATTTACACATGTTTCAACAGGAGGTGGAGCATCCTTAATGCTTCTTTCTGGACAACAGCTGCCGGCAATAAGGAGGATTAAATGAATTACTGTATTGCAAATTGGAAAATGAATAAAAATTTCACTGAATCAGAAGATTTTATTAATACGCTTCGGAATGAATCATTTTCTCCAAATACCAAGGCGATTATATGTCCACCATCAATATTTCTTAAAGATATGATAGATAAAGCAAAAAATATAGAACTAGAAATTGGGGCTCAAAATTTCTTTCACAAAGAAGTTGGAGCTTTTACTGGAGAGATTTCATCTTCAATGCTTAAATCAATAGACTGCAATTACTCTATAGTTGGGCATTCAGAACGAAGAGAGTATTTTAAAGAAAGAAACTCGGATATTTGTTGTAAGATAAGTTTAGCTTTAAAATCAGAAATCAAACCTGTACTTTGTATAGGTGAGTCTCTTGAGGTTAGAGAAAAGGGAAAAACTTTTAATTTTCTAAGTTCTCAACTTTCAAAATCTTTAAATGATATTGATAAAAGCTCTCCATTTCTTTTAGCGTATGAGCCTATATGGGCAATAGGAACAGGAAATGTGCCCTCAACTAAGGAAATTAGCGAGATATTTAATTTTATTGACAAATATTTAAAAAACAGTTTAAATATTGATGTTAAAATTCCATTAATTTATGGAGGTAGTGTTTCACCGGATAATGCTAAAGATATTATCTCTGTTGATTTGGTTAGCGGTTTTTTAATAGGAGGTTCTTCTTTAGACGTTGAAAGCTATATTTCTATTTATAAACAAATGTAGGAGTTATTGTGATTTATAATGTTTTGGTATTTTCTTTTGTGATTATTTGTGTTCTTTTGGTTGGCATGATCTTGCTTCAATCAAGTGAATCTGGAGGTTTAGGAACAGCTATGGGCGGTCAGGCTATCAATGCGGCTTTTGGCGGCCAAGGAGCTGATAAACTTTTAGTTAAAATTACAACTTGGCTTGCAGTTGCATTCATGTCATTAGCATTGCTAATTGGATGGATGCACAATCCTGCTTCTGATTTAGAGGGAGGAAGTTCGCAGGTTAAATATTCACAAGATTCAAGTTCTGCTAGCAGCGTTCCACCATTATCAACTGCACCATCAGATACATCTAGTACAGGAAACTAAATAATATTAGCTGAAGTGGTGGAACTGGTAGACACGCTGTCTTGAGGGGGCAGTGAGATTATTCTCATGCGGGTTCAAGTCCCGCCTTCAGCACATTAAAGGAATCTTT
>MDTB01098124.1_pt1 | contig 10808 bp, 9 predicted proteins | sample 811161 | NCBI WGS metagenome assembly MDTB01 (sample SAMN05326650, study PRJNA326480) | marine metagenome | isolation source: seawater | place: Mediterranean Sea | collected 2009 | reverse complement strand
AGAGGCTGTATGAGAATTGAAAGGCATCTTTTTTATTTACAAAGAAAAGAACAGACCATATCTGTTAAAAATTTATTAAAGTTGAATTATAAATACTTATTGACATTGATGACTATTCATAAAAGGTCTTTTTTATCAGGGAGCGTGAAATCAACTTTAATAAAATTTTTTTTATTAAAGATTATATTTTAAATATTTTGGATCCTATAATTATATAGACTCTCAAAGATTTTTGATAGAGCATTTGATGCCTTGTGACAAAAGATATTAGACTATTAGTTTGTCATAGACAATCAGAAATTATTTTGAAACACCTTTATTAGAGCAATGAAGTTGAGTTTCATAGCAACAAGCAAAAAAGATTTTTTTAAAGTTGTTTTTTGTAAAATTAATGATATTTAACAGACTCATAATTTTAGTACATTATTGTAAAGCTCAAAAGTTTGGTTGACAACTTTGTCTAAAGTAAAATCTTTTTCAAATAGCGTTCTTGAATTTTTGCCCATCTTTTCCCTTAAAGGTTTGTCGTTAATTAATTTTTCAATTTTTTTGGATAATTTTACAGGATCTTTTATTGGTACCAAATAACCGTTTTGTCCTTCAATAACACATTTTTTACATCCTGGGATATTGGTGGTTATTATGGGCCTTCCTATGGCCATGGCTTCAATTATTGATTTTGGAATCCCCTCCCCATAGTGAGTAGGTAAGCAATAAATATCTGTTTTACTTAAAACTTTTACTATATCATTGGAGTTACCCTTCCAAATAAAATAATCTTTAATGTTTAGTGCTAATAATTCCTGCTCAGAAAGTGCCGAGGGGTTTTGATTGTCTATAGGTCCAAATAAATGGAATTCAACTTTTCCAAAATACTTTTTTTCAAGCAGTTTTGCAGCCTTACTGAGTACAATTATTCCTTTTTCTAACAACATTCTGGCCGTAAGAGTTATGATAATTTTATCCTTGGATTTTTTGGGACTGTAACTAAAAATTTTTTTATTGACCCCTGAACCGTTGGTCATGATGTAGTTGGAACGGAGTAGTTTTAGGCTTTTAAAAATATCTCGATCACTCTCGTTTTGGAAAATAAAATGATGATTGGGGTTTAAAGAAAATTTAAGTAAATTCTTGATCGCTAAAGACACCCAGTTTTGATTCGCAAAAGTAACCCCTAAGCCACTTACTGCATTGATGATCTTTGCTCTATTTCTAGAAAATTTTGCAGCTATAGATCCAAAAATTATAGGTTTTAAGGTAATGTGATGGATAAGATCGGGTTGGTGTTTTTTATAAATTTTGCGGTATTGGTAAATTAATTCAATATTTCCCAACAACCCGATAGTACTTCTTTTGATTTTAATTTCTTCAGATTGAATGCCCAGGGGGTCAAATATTTCACTTTTTTTATCCCCAACTACAACAACGCGATATCCTTTTTGGATTGCATTTTTTGCTATTTCTAATCTGTGGGAGATAAAGAAATCTGTTGAGTTTACATTATATAGAATTGTTTTTCTGAAGATCAATCGAAATTATTTTTATACCATTTTTGAAAACAGTAAAAAGTCCACACTTTAAAACTATTATCTTTTATACCATAAATGTGGTCATAAACGATTTTATGAATAAAATCATAATTAAAAATCCCTTGTTTGTCTATAAAATGCTTTTCGGTTAAAGAAAAAAGTTCTTTTGAAAAAAAACTTCTAAGCCAATTTCCTACAGGTACTTGAAAACCTGTTTTTTTACTATTAAAAAAGTTTTTAGGGAAAAATTCCTTAAATGCATTTTTTAATATGATTTTTTTATTTCGCCCCCTAATCAAAAAATCTTGAGGTAAATCATAGGTGTATTCCCAAATCGATCGAGATAAAAAAGGTGCTCTAGCTTCTAATGAATGTCTCATCGAGACTCGATCGGTTTTGGTCAACATATCACCCTCTAAAGAGCAATTCAAATCAACTATTTTCATATCATTTAGTGATTCAATCCGGTTATTGTTGAACAATTCGCGAAAATAAATATCATTAGATGGATTTTTAAATAACAAAGCAAGCTCAGCTTTTTTAAAACCTAATGAAATAATATTTCTGAACCCTGAACTCCCGTAATCTATATTATTAACTAGTTTTTCAAAAAAGAAAATAAATTTTCTGTGGTCAGTATTTGATTTAAAAACATTTGTTTTTAAAAAAAATTTATGAAAGGATTCGGGTATAAATTTAGTATAGCTGTTATTGATTTTGGGGTAAAGATACTTATTATACCCTCCAAAGATCTCATCAGCTCCATCTCCAGTGAGAACAACTTTATGATGGCTTGAAGTATATTTACAAAGATAATCTAGACCTATTGAAGATGAATCTGCAAAAGGTTCGTCAAAATTATTCAGAATATCATGAGTATGATTCTCTATGAACTCTTGATTAAAATAAATTGAGTGATGATTTGAATTTATTTGTTTCGCTAGTTTTTTAGCCCTGTTTGATTCATCAAATGACTTTTCCCTGAAGGCCATTGTAAATGTATCTATTTTTTTTTCGCTTAGTGAGGAATACAAGTAAGATATAATCGAAGAATCTACTCCGCCTGACAAAAAACTGGCAATAGAAACATCTGAATTTAATCGACTTTTCACTGACGAAATTACTAATTCTCGAATATCTGTAAGTGCCGTATTATAATCAATTTTTTGACTTGTTTTCTCCATTTTTTTATGAGAATGGAGGTTATGAGTTTTATATTCTAAAGTCTTAGTTGATAAAATTAAAACACTATTGGCCTTTAACTTTTTGATTTCCTTATATATTGATCTTGGTGCAGGTATATAGGTCAGTTGAAAAAAAATCTCAACTGATTCAGAATCTATAGTTAGATTTTCATTGATTACTTCCTTGATAGCCTTCAACTCTGAAGATGCAATAAATGAATCATTATTTTTATAATAGTACAATGGTTTCTCCCCGAAGAAATCTCTAGAAAAAATCAATTGGTCTTTTGTTTTATCATGGATGCAAAATGCAAACATACCATCAAGCTTTTTGAATCCCTCAACTCCATACATTTCATATAATCTCAAAACAACCTCTGTATCTGATGCAGTTTGAAATAAATCATCATTATTCCCTTTTTGGATTTCTTTCTTGATTTCTTTGTAGTTGTAGATTTCCCCGTTAAAAACAATGACTTTTGACTGATCTTCACTAAAAATTGGCTGTGATCCTTTTTTTAAATCTATGATGCTGAGTCTTTGCATGCCCATAGCCAAATGGGTGTCTAAATACACTCCATTTTCATCAGGCCCTCTATGTATAATTTCTTGATTCATTTTTTTTATCATTGAATCAAGTGATGATTTTGAAGCCCTCTGAACAATACAATTAATTCCACACATAATTTTTGAGCTGAATTATACTCCTAAAAAGTCTTCATATTCTTTAACGGTTTTTGAAAAATCAAACTCTTTTAATCCTTTTTCTGCAATTAGATAGCGATGCTCATTTTTGAATTGGATTGAATGATCGGCAATCATTTTCTTTATAAGATGTTTAACTTTGGTAAACACAAAACCGTAAGAGTTATGCTGTAAAATATTTTTTGAGTCTCCTGCGTCTAGTGCATATACGGGACAGCCCATTGCTGTAGCCTCGACTAAAACATTGGGGTAACCCTCGGATCTTGAAGTTAAAATCAAAGCTTTAGCTTTGATATAAAATGGGAAAACATCCTTAACGTTACCTATAATTCTTACGTTGTTTCTAAGTTTAGGAGGTATTTTTTTTGGACTCCAATCACTGCCAACGATTGAAAAAATGGTTGAATGGTCTTTTTTAACCAATTCTTTAATAACTCTAATTAGAATATCGGGGCCTTTTATGTGATGATATCTGCCGACGTATAAGTAATATTCGTTAGAAAATTGATTTTTAGAAATGGCCCATGAGGGCTTTTTGGCCAATCGATTTTGAATTACTTTGGTGTTTTTTTTGTAAAAAAAATTTTGTTCATGATAATTATTAGAAGCATGTCCGCAATAAATAATTTTCGGTTTTAAAACTTGAGAAGCCAGTCCAATTAGTTTGAGAAGAAACCGTTGTTTAAACTGGAAAAATCTAAATGAAGAATTTCTTATATTCCATACAATATTATGATTTAATCTTCCATTTAAAATCTGAATGTAGTATATCCAAAAAATCGGTTCATAAAGCCAGCAAATAATTACGCCTTTTTCAATTTTATAAAGATTTTGAATCACTTTATTTTTATCTGACTTTAGCAAATAAACTTTACTAAACTCAGATGCTTTGTCATAGAGGAAATCATTGTGGCTGCCCTTAAGTGAAATAATAGTTTGATTTGATTTTTTGGAGAGTTTTTCTGCAACACTGACCATTATGTTTTCTGCTCCCCCATTTGATAAATTTGGAATTATATGAATTATTGATGCCATTACAAACGCAAATAGTTTTTGTTTTTTGGGAAAAGTGACTTGACATCAAATACTATTCCATTTTCTGTAAGAAATTTATCAATATTAATTTCAGAAATTTGGATATGAGCTACAGCAATAACTATTATATCGAATGAGCCCGACAATTCACTTAAAACATTTTTTTCTTTGTACAATGAAAATAATTGATTTTGATTTGAAACAGGATCAAAAATTTTAGTGTTAACATTGATCTCAGCAAATTCACTAAAAAGATCAATCACTTTAGAGTTTCTTAAATCAGGGCAGTTTTCTTTGAAGGTGGCTCCTAATATCAATGCATTCAAATTGGAAAAACTTCCCCTTCGTTTGGTCAATTCTTTGATACATCTTTTGACTATAAAGTTTGGAATACTTTCATTGGTTTTCCTACCGGATAAAATCATATTAGGGATATAACCAAGGGCCTCTGATTTATGTGCCAAATAATGCGGATCTACACCAATGCAATGTCCTCCTACTAGACCAGGTTGAAATTTTATAAAATTCCATTTTGTTGCCGCTGCCTCCAATACACCATTTGTATCAATACCAATCTTATCAAAAATAATCGATAGCTCATTCACAAAAGCTATATTAATATCTCTCTGGGTATTTTCAATTACTTTCGCTGCCTCTGCCACTTTGATAGATTCTGCTTGATAAATACCAGCATCGATTACAGATTCATATACCTGAGATACTTCAATCAATGCTCTCTTTGAAGATCCTGAAACAATTTTTTTAATTTTAGTAATAGTATGTTTTTTGTCACCTGGGTTAATTCTTTCGGGGCTGTAACCTACCATAAAATCTTCATTGATTTTTAGACCCGATCCTTTTTCCAAAATCGGGATACAGATTTCCTCTGTCAACCCAGGGTAAACCGTTGATTCAAAAACAACTATATCCTCGTTTTTCAAATACTTTGACACCGTTTTTGTAGCAGATATAATCAGTCTTAAATCTGGAGACTTATCAGAATTTATGGGGGTTGGGACCGTTATAATGTAAAAATTTACATCAAAAAGCTCTTTTTCCTCATAGGTATATAAAATACTTTTTCTCAGGTATTTTTTAACCTGGTCAGGTGAAAGTTCATTGGTATTATCGTAACCGGAATTTAATTCATCAATTCTTTTTTTATTGATGTCAAAGCCCAGTGTGTTATATTTCTTTGCCATAGTCACTGCAAGTGGAAGCCCCACATAGCCCAAGCCGATAATACCAAGTTTCTTTTCCATTATAAAACAATATTATTATAGTCCATATACCAATCAACAAAACTTTTAACCCCATCATGCACTGTCGTATGAGGCTTGTATTGATGATCATTTACCAACTGAGAAACATCCGCAAAAGTGGAGGGTACATCTCCGGGCTGTAATTCCTTATAATTAATCTGAAATTTTTTATTTAAGACCTTTTCAATAGTGTGGATAAAGTCCATTAATTTGACCGGATTATTATTTCCAATATTATAGAGCTTATATGGTGCAGCCGTAGGGTTAACCTCACTCGGTTCTTGCTTCTTAGGAGGTGAGATGATCACTCTGTATACCCCTTCTATGATGTCATCAATATAAGTAAAATCCCTTAGCATATCCCCGTGGTTAAAAACATTGATGGGCTGATTGTTAACGAGTGCCTTTACGAACAAAAATAAAGCCATATCGGGTCGTCCCCAGGGTCCATAAACTGTAAAAAACCTTAAGCCTGTAGTTGGAATACCAAATAAATGGGAGTAGGTGTAAGCGACCAATTCATTAGATTTTTTGGTAGCAGCATAGAGTGATATGGGGGCATCTACCCGATCTTTTTCCGAAAAAGGTAAATTTTTGTTTCCTCCATATACGGATGAAGAAGAGGCATAGCAGAAATTTTTGATGCCATAATCCCTGACTAAATCTATAATATTTTGAAAACCAATAATATTGCTATTGATATATGCTTTAGGATTTTCAAGTGAGTATCTTACTCCCGCTTGTGCCGCAAGATGACATACTGCATCTATTTGATGGGCTTTAAAAATGGATGATAACCTATTTTGATCGGATAGGTCACAATGATAAAAATGATAGTTTTTAGTTGTGCAATAGCTCTTATTTTGAATTTCTTCTTCTATCAGTCCGCTTTCTATCAAACGATTCCATTTTAGCTTAGTATCATAATAATCATTAATGGAATCAATACCAATAACAGTATGCCCCTCCTTTATTAACCTTTCGGACAAATGATAGCCAATAAATCCAGCTGTTCCTGTTACTAAAATTTTCATATTTTTAGATCTTGTGTATGATTTTTTTTAATCTACTAATAAAAACATTGGGTAATATTTTTTTAAAAAAAAGAAGCCAACGTTCAGAAATAACATTTGTAATCAACTGATACATGAATATCAGGCTGTTTTGAAAAAAATTAATCCCCTCTCTTCTAATTTTAAATGAATTCATCGCTTGTATTAATGGCATTCGTCTGGAAACAGAGGTGTTTAAAACATATCTTTCGACTAAAACTTGATTCAACATTTGAATACTCCCCAACTTTATTAGTCTTTTCCAAGCGTTAAAATCCTGTGAAGTACTGTATTTTTCATTATAATAACCTATAGTGGAAAAAGGTTTTTTTCTAATCATTACAGAGGAGTGAATCAGTGGGTTTTTATATCGAATCGCTCTTTTAATCTCATCCTTATTCAAAAAGGGAGAAATCTTCTCAAAATTAGCGTAAATAATTCTTCCTCTTGTGCCTAGAACAATGATCCCTTTGTTTTTTTGAAGGTAATTGTATTGGAGTTCTAATCTTTTTGGTAATGCCACATCGTCAGCATCAATTCTTGCTAAATATTGAGATCTAGAATGACTAATGGCAATATTTAGACTTTTCGTAAGACCTTTATTTCTCTGATCGATGATGACTAATCGTGGATCATTATAATTTTTCATTACCTCCAAAGATCTATCTGTTGATCCATCATTTACAATAATGAATTCGAAATCCTCAAAAGTTTGATTTAAAATCGAGTTGATTGATTTTTCTAGATAAGCACCCCCGTTGAAAACAGACATGATTACACTTACTTTAGGCATCTTTATGTTGTTTTAAAAAATTCAAATATTTGCTACAAACAACTTTGATGTCTAATTTGCTTTCTACCTGAAGTTGTATTTTCTCTTGGTAGTGTTTGTAATTTTCTAAAACCAGAAGCACTAAGTCCTCCCACCTTTTTAAGTTAATTTTGGGGAGTCGCTCAATGGTTTGAAATTCATAATACTTTAATTCTATATTTTCTTTGATGCACAGATCCGAAACCCCAATTAATTCACTGGCACCACTTTCCTCGCAACTAATTACGGGAAGACCACAGGCCATCATTTCAACAACAGAATTGGGGCAGGGGTCAAAAATTGCTGGAGACAAACCCAAAACACAATTCTTGTAAATCAGGGGAATTCTATCAGATGGTATTGTTCCTAAAAAATCACAGTTTGAAAGATCCAATTTTTGAATGGCCTTAAAAGTGATGCTATCTATCCTACCTACAACCTTTAACCTGATTTTGGGAACTTTATTTTTTACTTGATTGATCAAAAGTATCGCATCATAGAGTCTCTTATGCGGTCTGAAATTTGATGTAATAACAAGGTTAATCTCTTTGTTTAACTCTTTTTTTTCAAAAGAAAAAACATCTAACGGAACTCCATTATTGATAATGGTATGCGGAGATTTACTTTTTCCAGCAAACTTATCCTGCATTTTTTTAGACCAATTGCTCTGGTAAACAATAAGATCTGAGTGATGGAGTAAATATTTTGAGTAGCGATTTAAATAAGCGTTTAAATTATGGTTGAAAGGGGAAAGGTTAAGATTTATCTTTTGAAGTAGAGAATGCTTTCTTAATTCAGCAAAGTTTTTGAGATTTTTTTTGAAAAATCGTAAAAAAAAGCCCCATCCAATCTTCCTACTCTTAACCCGTTGAAAGTACCCATCTCTTTTTTTGAATTGAGATTTGGGAGAAAAATTCTAAAATTTTTTAGTGTATCATCCTTTTTTAATTCCTGTTGAAGTCTGTTGAGAAAAATTGCAGGGCCGCGGGTAGGGTGATACATCTTTTTAAAAATTATTTCTGATTGGTGCTAACAGTCGCATAAATTTCTCCCCATCGGACCTCAAAACTATCTATATGAAGTTCACAAGCTTCCATTTCTTTATAAAAAGATGCTTTGGTGTATTCGGTGAAATGGGTTGGATCCAGACGGTATTCTACCCCTAAATTCTTCTTTAAAATTACAACCCAATGGCGGTCTATCATTGGAACTCTAATTAAAAAGTGAGGTTGACCAGCCCATCGTATATTTTGCTTTAAGGTATTTAAAAAAAGAACCCTGTGTTCAATGTGTTCTAAAACATTGGATAAGGTAACACAATCAATTTTTTCAATTGTATTGTAATCAAATTTTGTGGCATCCGCACATATAAAAGTTAAGTTACTGCTTTTATTTTTTTGCGCTTTTTGGTGGAGGGTTTCATTAATTTCAATACCATATACTTTTTTTACTTTTTTGGACATTTTTTCTGCCATTGTTCCGGTATTACTTCCAACATCTATGACATTCCAAGAGGGATCCAAATTGTTACAAAACCATTCTTGATACTTTAAAATATCATGTTTTGGATGTTTACCATCATAATATAGGCTTGAGTATTGTCCAATTAAAAAATATAGATAGCGATCAATATTCAAAAGTGGTTTTAAAAAAAACTTTGCATTGAATTTATTTATTATTAGACGCTTAACTAATTTTTTCATTTTTTAAAAATTAATGCCAATCTAAGTGAATCTTATCAAGATTATTTTCACTAACATATTTTCTTATTAAATCACTTTCTTTTGAAAGGTGAACCATTTTGTGATCATGCATTTCTACAAACATATGTTCAAACCGATTGGTAAGTTTCAATGCAAATATTCGATTTAATATTTCAATTTCGTGTCCTTCAACATCAATTTTAATGATTTTATATGTGTCTTCAAGTAAATCTGCAATATCAACTACATCAACATCAACATAATTATTGGTTACATTGGCTTTCTGATTGTCTAGCGATGACCCCGTTGACCATTTAATCGGATTTTCCATATGATTTTCATGAAGAAATAATTTCATTTTGGTGTTTTTACATGAAACAGCCATGTTAATGGTTGTGACATTTTTATATTTAGAAGTCGTTTTTTTAAGCATTTTATAGGCGTAAGGGTTAGGTTCATATGCGTAAACCTGTCCTTTGGTTTTGCCCATCAATGCAGAGTAAAAACCAACATTAGCTCCAATGTCCAACATTCGATCATTTTCTTTGACCTCTAACAAAAGTCTCTTGAAAAGTTTGGGAGCTTTATAAATCCCGATTTTATTTAGAATTTGGTAAATCATGTTTATGGTTTTCTTTTTAATTTCATATTGAATGCGGAATGATTAAGCTTTTGCCGGAGGTATTTAATAGTAAATCGATTAATTTCAATATTAGAGTCTATGGTCAAAAAACCATATTTATCAAACCACCCTTTTAGTTTTTTTCTAGAATAGTGGTCAGCCAAAGAAGGGCTATACCAGTCATACATAATACACTTACTTGGATTAATATTGATAAAAAACATAATTATTTTATAAAGGAAATTTAAATTGTTTTTTACCAAAAAGATTGAGAAGCTTGCAATGTTTTCTGCAAATTTTAATTGTCTTTCTCTTGACCATCTGGTGATAAATGATCTAAGTATATGATCCAAAATCTCATAGGGCCAATACCCCCGCCCATAACAATTTAACCCAAAGGTACCCGAGGGTTTGAGACACCGACTTATTTCGCTAAGTACCTTTTCCGGATCTCCTGTGTGTTGTAGTACCCCAATTGAAAAAATCAAATCAAATGTATTTTCTGCAAAGGGTAGATTAAGTAGACTTGCTTTTATAAAAATTATATTTTCATTTTTCTCTAAGTTTTTTGCAGCCTCGTATATTGCAACACTTGGATCAATACTAATAAGTAACTTTGTGCCTTCTTTAGCAAATTGAGAATGTCTCCCATTTCCACAACCTCCCTCTAAAACTATTTTATCTTTATAATCATTCGGATTTGTTCTGGTTTTGGAAAATAAGGCTTTTTTTGAGTTTTTCCTTAACCCCCCCTGAAAACTAAGTTCAGCATTTTTTTCATCGGGTAATTGATCTAGCCATCCCCAGTTAGAGTATTGTTGCCATTCATGACCAAACATTTCTATAGTTTGCTCTTTCTCTGCATTATTTGCTAATTTTTGATTTGAAAACTCAATAACGCCTTT
>MDTB01077773.1_pt1 | contig 10808 bp, 7 predicted proteins | sample 811161 | NCBI WGS metagenome assembly MDTB01 (sample SAMN05326650, study PRJNA326480) | marine metagenome | isolation source: seawater | place: Mediterranean Sea | collected 2009 | reverse complement strand
TAGGAGCCGTAGTCGGCCCAGATGAGGCCGGGTGTCATAAGAAGAATCGTCAGATATTTCAACATGATGGATGTGTTGGTCTAGCTCTTTGACTTTGTTTTTTTCAGATCAGGATGGACATCATAGCTGTGAATTGTATTGAGTGTTTCAGCGATTTTATTTTTGTTTAACTCAGCACCTAAGAAATCGAACAAGGGTTTAATTTTATCAGATCCTTGGATGAGATCTTCATAATAATTGATATAACAATTTGGATGGCTGCTACTGTAATCTCTGAATATATCATCCGCACGCTGCAAGTCAGCCAGCAATAATTTCTCTTGGGTGGAATCATTCTGCTCTTGCAGATCATTTTTGATAGTCCTGAGCATGCTTGTTTGCACATCATCATGTGAGCGCATATTAAACACAACAGCACACTCTGGCATTACTTGGCAGAGAAAATCCAGATAGTGAGGCAAATCATCCAGATGATTAAGATAGCGTATTTCCTTAAAGCCGTAACAAGTAACATTAGATGGATGATCAGCAATTAATTGCTCACGTATGAGCGTTTGGCATTGATGGAGAAATCGATCTGGATTGAGTTGATCCGCGCCGAACCAGGCACAGGTAGGACGCTTGATGTTGATCTTATTGGCGTGGCAAGTCTTGGCTATTATTAGGGAACGCCAGGCCTCATATAAGCCACGACAAAACGCGCTATTCTCTCCGCGGACCAGCACACCCTTGATAGTATTAATAATGCCCTGAAGCAAAGTGGAACCGCTGCGACCATATGTAACGATAATAATAGTCTTATAGTTGAGTGAGTTTTTGGGGCAAGGATTTTTGAAAAACCGGCGTAAATTATCCATTAGTTGATTTAATTGGTGTCGAGACTGCTGATAAGTTGTTTCAATGGTTTGAGCATAATTTTTCTTGCGCGCTTTATTTTTTTCTTAATTATGGCAACCAATTTTTTAGAATTTAAAGCGGCTATATGTTTATCAACTTGCTCGTAGTCAGATGCCATGAAGTAACGATATAGCTTTCTTGTATTTTTGCTGCCACTTGATAATTCAGTTGACTCATGCAGTTCTGCATTTATTAAAGCGAGTCTGGAAAAGTTCGTGCGTACATGTTGATAAAACTTGATTCTCTCTGCCCAAGTGAGCTGGGGCAATGCCTTGCTGGCAATTTTTTGTGGCCAATAGTATTTGATACGAGAATATAAGTAAGCATAGAGGGCTTCTTTGTTTGATTGAATATTATGACTGATAATCTGGGACGAGTCCTCTTCTTGCATGAATTCCTGATAAGTCCATGCTCTATTCATCATACTGGACTGGTTAATCCGATAGGCGTAGTAGCATTTAGAAGTCGATGAGATGGTTTGGGCGGCAAACAGAGCAGCAGATAAAAACACGGCATCCTCTCCTATATTGAGACCATCTGTGAAAGATAGATTGTGCTTATCAATGAAACGTTTCTGCATGAAAAAAAGAAATACCGCACGGTAAGACCATAATTTTCTGTCCTGATTGACGTTGCCGTTGACTATGTCTAACTCATTTTCTATCAGTGAGCCAAGTGCTCCGTCTTGATAGTTATAACCATTGAAGCGTAGCATTTCACAACCATCAGCTTGGGCACGTGTATAGAGCTCATCAAGCATATCCTTATTGAGCCAGAAATCATCACTATCGAGGTGAATAATATACTCTCCAGATGCATGACTGACACCGACATTACGCGTGGCTGGAAGTCCTTTATTGTTTGAATTCTGGATGATTTTGATACGGGCATCATCACGTTGAAAGCGCTGCACGATAGCGAGGGAATCATCTGGTGAGGCGTCAATCACGGTAATTATTTCGTTATCAACCAGGCTTTGATCCAACACCGATGATAAGCACCTGTCTAAATACTTAGCAGTATTATAAACAGGGATGATGACACTCACCTTAGTCATAGGCTATTACGTGCAGCAAGACTCTGCAGGCGATCTGCAGAACAAGTGTAAGCATTCAGTTGGGGCTGCATCCGCTTACAGCAGTATGTCATATCTTCTATGCGCTCTAGTTGGGACATATCTGAGATACCAAGTGGTGGGCCCGGTAGGACTCGAACCTACGACAAAGGGATTATGAGTCCCCTGCTCTAACCAACTGAGCTACAGGCCCTAGGTATATGCTTAGGGTAGGCGAATTCTCACTTATTCCACCTGCTCTGTAAAGGAGCAGAATGGTCGGCGGGATCTTATCCTAATAACTGACCATGGGCTGGGAGGGAGTTTTGTATCAGCCAGATTTGCTGAGGCAAAGCGATATCGATAGGTTTAAGCCAGCAAACTTTCCAGACTGGGTGCTCAAGCTATTGACTAAGTCATAAAACAGACATCTGACAGCTCAGTGAGTGAATTAACCATTCAATACGCTAGCTATAATCACACGGGCAGGTAAATAAAAAGTACCAGCTAAGCTGAGTGTCTGTCTGCTTTTAATAAAACTTATACATGCTATGGTAGGGCATTGTGTCATGTTCAGCGTGCTCACTTGATTAGATCTATGAGCGATAGAGGCCAGTCCTAAACCGTGTCTATGAATGATTCCAAAAATGCTCGTGATTATTTCGAGCAATCGATCGACAAGCGAGCCATCCCCGAGAACTCTGCCCGCGGACTGCGGGTGGTTTTTGCCTCACAGTCATTAAAATTTATTTTGCTGGTCATATCTAATATTTGTCTGGCCAGATTGCTAATGCCGGAAGATTTTGGTCTGGTGGCGATGGCTGTGGCGTTCACTGGCTTTTTAATATTGTTCAGAGACATGGGAATATCGGCAGCTATAATTCAAAAAGAGACTATCTCCGATGCTGAAACCAGCAACGTCTTTTGGCTGAATTTATGTGTAACTATCAGTCTGAGTGCACTAATTTTTATGGCTGCTCCCTTGATCACTTCATTTTATGCTGATCAGCGACTCAATGCGATTTTGCAGGTCATCGCATTAATTTTCGTCATAGAGGGAATAGCACAGTTACATTACGCGCTACTAAAAAGAAATATGCTGTTCAAGAAAATAGCAGCGATTCAAGTGCTGGCACTAGCGTTGGGTGTCACGGGGGGGATATGGGCTGCTCTTGGTGGCTTGAATTATTGGTCGCTACTGCTGATGCAGCTGATCAATGTATCAATCATGACACTTGGCTATTGGTATCAGTGTCGCTGGCGACCTCAACTGTACGATAGCAAGACGGATATCAGAGGCTTACTGAAATTTGGTGGTTTCATGACAGCCAATTCAATAGCCACTTATTTAAACCGTAACAGTGACGATATCTTAATCGGGAGAGTACTTGGTGGTATCGCCACAGGCTATTACTCACGGGCTTATTCATTATTAAATCTTCCCTTGGGCCAAATAGTCTCTCCGATGACGTCGGTCGCAGTACCAGCATTGAGCAGATCGAAGAGTTATCCAGACGCCTATGCAAAACTTTATTATAGTTATGTCAGTTCACTGAGCTATTTGACCATGCCCATGATCGCTTATTTGGGGAGTAATGCCAGTATCCTGATCCCATTACTTTTGGGTGAGCACTGGCTGGTCAGTGCTGAACTCTTTCAGATACTTGCCATAACAGTATTTTTTCAGCCTCTGGCATCCAGTACAGGCTGGATATTTGTATCATCGGGTCGCGCTAGGGAGATGTTTATAGCCGCAGCATTGGCAGTACCAATTATAGTTGGAGCAATTTTTATTGGCTTAGATTATGGGGTCAGTGGCGTCGCCTACTGTTATGTGATTGCAAGTAATAGCTTGATACTTCCTGTAATGTTTTATTCATATCACTCCACATCAATAGAGTTACTGCAGACATTAAAGAAAATTATTTTTCCAATGGTGTTAAGTGCTGTGATTATCTTTTGCCACTTAGTTACTGAGGTGGTGCTCGTAGCTGAGTCACCTCTGGTGTTGCTTGTCACTTCTACCTTGCTCTCTGGGCTGTTTGTTATAGTGATTTACTTGCTATCCGAGGGTGTGCGCACGGACTTAAAGTCGGTGCTGAGCATTTTCAAAATGAGAAGAGAGATTAGCAAATGAAGATACTTGTAATACCTGCTTGGTTCCCAAGTAATAGCAAGCCGCACTATGTCAAGTGGATCATTCCACATATCAAAATGCTGAAAGATCATGGCCACGATGTATTCGTTATACATATCGACTTTGATACAGACTGCACTCAGACACAAATTGAGGATGAGCCGGGAATCAGGCGGGTAATAGTGCGCGAGAGGCACCCCCAAAGACTCCAGCGGGTGGGATTCGTATACCGAAATCACCTCAGAATTTTCCAGAAGTACCTGGATCATCACTATCATGAGATTGTCAGCAGATGGGGTGTGCCAGATATCCTTCATGCGCATACGTCGATGCCTGCTGGATTTTGTGCGGCGAGGCTGGCGAGGAGGATAAAAAAACCGGTGATTGTCACTGAACATTTCAGTGGCGTACATAGTGATATTAAATACCCCTGGAGGTTAAAAAAATACTATCGCCAAACATCAGAGATAGCTCATGGCATATATGCTGTCAGCCCGAGCTTGTACTCTAAAATGACGGGGAAGAAAATACACATGGACGGGTGTTTGCCAAATCCGATAGATACAGATTTTTTCTGCCGCCAAGCATTGGCAAAGCAAGATAAAAAGGTTTTCAATATTGTTTCAATTGGTAATGTGAGTATGAGAAAAGGGACCGACGTGCTGTTGCAAGCCCTGAATAATCTGGATACTGAGATACCTTGGTTTTGCACGATAATCGGAGATGACACTCACCTGAACTATTTTCGAAGGTTTATTAGACCAGAGCTACTCCGCTCAAGATTCAAATTTACCGGTTTAGTCAGTCAACATATGATCAGAACATATAATCAAAATGCAGACGTTTGCGTCGTGGCTAGTCGGCGTGAAACAGCCAATGTTTCGATGCTGGAGGCGCTTGCCTGTGGCACACCTGTGATTGCTACAAGATGCGGTGGGCCTGAGTCACTCCTTGATGACACTGTCTCGCTCATAATTGAACCTGAAGACACGCAGGCGTTGGTACAGGCACTCACCAGCATGTATTCATCAGCAGCAAGCAAATATAATGCAGACACTAATCGCAAATACGTCCTTGATAGGTACAGTATTGAAGCAGTGTATGCAAAAACTTTACAAGTGTATCAGCGAGCGATTGAGCAAGTGGCAGAGGATGACACCTATGAATAAACTAGCGTGGCAATCAGAATTGCCTGCTGTGAGAGCGTGGACATACGTTAACCAAATGCCTTATAAGTCTGCGACCAGGAATGCACCTGCCCTTTGCATTCGATAGTAATCTCAGGCCTCCCAGTTGGCGGCGTCTGGCTACTCTAGTTCTAAGAAACTTCGCAATTGCTCCGAGCGTGTTGGATGACGCAGTTTGCGCAAGGCTTTTGCTTCGATCTGACGTATACGCTCACGTGTAACATCGAATTGCTTACCCACTTCTTCCAACGTGTGGTCGGTATTCATATCAATACCAAAACGCATCCGCAATACTTTTGCCTCGCGTGGAGTAAGTGAGGCAAGAATTTCTCGTGTTGCTTCGCTCAGGCCTACGCCTGAGGCAGCTTCTACCGGGGATTCTATATTAGCGTCTTCAATAAAATCACCTAAATGCGAGTCTTCATCATCACCAATCGGTGTTTCCATAGATATCGGTTCTTTGGCAATCTTGAGCACTTTACGTACTTTATCCTCTGGCATTTCCATGCGTTCGGCAAGCTCTTCAGGGGTCGCTTCACGCCCCATCTCTTGCAGCATCTGGCGTGAGATACGATTGAGTTTATTGATTGTCTCAATCATATGAACCGGAATTCGGATTGTGCGCGCCTGATCAGCGATAGAGCGGGTAATGGCCTGGCGTATCCACCAGGTAGCGTAGGTTGAGAATTTATAACCACGTCGATACTCGAATTTATCAACAGCTTTCATCAGACCGATATTGCCCTCTTGAATGAGGTCCAAGAACTGTAAGCCACGGTTGGTATATTTTTTAGCGATAGAAATCACCAGACGCAAGTTCGCTTCGACCATTTCTTTTTTGGCGCGGCGAGCCTTTGCTTCACCTATCGACATGCGCCGATTGATTTCTTTTATTTCAGCAATAGTTAACTTTGAATTTTCCTCAATGGAGCTCAGCTTATCCTGTTCTTTGATGACTTCATCTCGCACTTCCACTAGCGCCTCTGAATAGGCGGCTTGTTTCTCAATCAAAGCAGGCAACCAGTCTTTATTGGTTTCATTCTCAGGGAAGTAGTCAATGAATGCTTTTTTGGGCATGCGGCAGTAGTCGACACACAAAGCCATAATAAGACGCTCATGATTACGAATGCCTTCGACCGTAGTGCGCAAGCCTGATGCGAGAACATCAATAATTTTCTGGTTGAGTTTGAGACGCATGAAGTACTCGGCCAGCTCTACCCGAGCCGCTTCCATCTTCTTAGCGCTTTTTTGTACTGCAGCAGATTGTGATTTTTTGTATAGAGAAGCTAACTCCTCAAAGTGCTGGCGTGCCTCTTCTGGATCTGGCCCAGTATCAATTTCTTCTTCCTCATCCTCATCCTCATCGGATTGATCGCCATCTGCATCAGCAGCGACCGTGTTATTAGCCTGGTTAACCACTGCAGGTGTGGATATTTCATCTTCCGCATCTGGGTCGATAAAACCAGTGATCAGATCAGTAAGACGCATTTCCTCGTTTTCAACTTTTGCGTAAAGCAGCAAAAGAGTTTCAATTGAGCGCGGGTAATGGCCGATTGCAAACAGGACTTGAGCTAGACCCTCTTCGATACGTTTGGCAATTTTGATTTCACCTTCACGTGTGAGCAGGTTAACTGTGCCCATTTCACGCATATACATGCGTACTGGATCAGTCGTTCGACCGAATTCGCTGTCTACCGAGGCCAGCGCTGCCGCCGCTTCTTCTGCGACATCCTCGTCGGTAGCCGCCGCGTCAGACAATAATAACGACTCCTCATCGGGCGCCTGTTCATGAACAACGATACCCATGTCATTGATCATGCTGATAATATCTTCAATTTGCTCAGGGTCTACAATAGAGTTCGGCAAATGGTCATTGACCTCTGCGTAGGTTAAATAACCCTGCTCTTTACCCTTGGCGATCAAGTCTTTAAGGCTGTATTCTTGATTTTGTTGTTCGTTGGTAGATTCTGATTCCATAAACAGTCGAATAATTATGAGGTGTAACCCACCATTATAGTCAATTTCGTGGATTTACACACCTACCAAATTAGATGTACAAACCGCTGGGCAAGCCACCCACCCTCATGTTCATGTGGGATCTTGTTTGATAAAACTGTCATATCCAATGCGACGGATATCCTCATTAAATCGTTCCATGGTCTTTTGAAAAGACAATTCACGATTATCCATATCTGGCAGCTCCCAAAGGATTAATTTTTGCAAAATCGGATACTCTGCGCGCCCATGAAAGCGCTCAATGAGGGCACTAGACGTTAGTGATGTCTCGGCCTGAATAATATCCAAAAGCTCAATCAATAAGGGCACACCAGGCGTGGCTGATAGCTTGCTGAGTTGATCTTCTGGTAGCGCATATTGTGCCAGCTGAGGTTCGCGCAGGAGCAGAGCGATGGCTAGACGGGTTTTAGTATATTTTGGATTACGCCCCTGTGGCATGCGTGGGGTTTGGCTACCACTGGGCTGCAGCGCGGGTTGACTGTTGGTGATTGATGTCCCGACGCGCTTATTAAGTTCTTTAAACATCAAATCCCGAAACACCACTTTAGGTAGTTTATTCAGCAGAGGTTGGGCAGCATCGGCAAGTTTGGCCTTACCATCCAGCGTACTGATATCAATCTCAGCACAGAGTTTAGTGAAGAAGTACTCCGATAGTGGCATGGCCTGTTTGAGATGAGTCTGAAAGGCATCCTTACCCGCTGAGCGGATCAAAGAATCAGGATCCTCACCTTGCGGCATGAAAGCAAAACGGATATCAATGCCGTCTTTGTATTCCGGCAGTATCTGTTGCAGTGCTTTCCAAGCGGCGTCTTTACCGGCTCGGTCGCCATCAAAACAAAAAATGAGCGATGAGGTATAGCGTAATAAGTTACGAATATTTTGACTGGTAGTTGCTGTACCTAAGGTAGCAATAGCATTATCGACACCGTGTTGTGCAAGTGCCACCACATCCATATAACCCTCGACGATAATGAGTTCTTTTATTTTCCCCAAAGCCTGCCGCGCTTCATGCAGACCATACAGAGTGCTGCCTTTGTGAAACAGCTCGGTTTCAGGACTATTGATATATTTGGGCATACTGCCATCAATCTCACGCCCACCAAAGGCAATCACACGACCCCGTGGATCCTTGATTGGAAACATAATACGGTGACGAAAGCGATCATAGGTTTTGTTTGGTGGTTTCTCAGATAGCAGGCCTGCTTTTATCAGTAGTTCAGATGTGACCGTAAGATCGTTTTTTAGGTTGTCAAAGCCAGGCGGTGCAAAGCCGATATTGAAACGTTGAGATATCTCACCGCTGATGCCACGTGACTTAAGATAATTGATCGCATTTTGATTATGGCGCAATTGTTGCTGGTAATAATGGCTGGCTGTTTCCAATACTGAGTATATCTCGGTCAGACCATCATGCTTTTGCGAACCTTTCTCATAGCTGACTTCCAACCCTAACCGCTGGGCTAATACCTCTATCGTCTCAACAAATTCAAGACCTTCATGTTCCATCAAAAACCCAATTGCAGTTCCATGGGCGCCACAACCAAAGCAGTGATAAAACTGCTTTTCACGATTGACCGTGAAGGAGGGTGTTTTTTCGCCGTGAAACGGACAACAGGCGGTGTACTCTTTACCTTTTGGTTTGAGATCGATATAGCTGTCAATCAAGTCGACAATATCGGTCTGATTAACAACTTGATCAATAAAAGACTGTGGAATTTTACCCGCCATGGTGGCTCTGCATGGGTTACAAAGTGTCAGTAGAGGCTACCCTTTGAGGCGGGCATGTCAATAGGCGATGCCGAGTTGAATCGCTAAATAATACATCAGTAAAACTAAAGTCATAATCAGGCCGATGATAGTGATAGAGGTGAGGCGTGTTGACTTGCGGCGCTGCGTGGTGATCTGACGGCGCTCTAATTGACTAAGAGCCTTGATGGTCGATACGTGAATTTTGGCAAAATTGCCCTGCGAGACTTGATACACTGCATCCAGCGCTGCATTGTCTAACAAACCTTCTGCCGATTGGTTTTCGCCCGAAGAGGCGTTGCTTAGCCGGAACTTAATATAGCGGTGTGTTTGTTCTCGGTTGAGTGGCCGGATATTAATTTGGTAGTTAGCGCTGCAGGAAGGATTCGCTTGTTCCAGTCTGATGATTTCTAATTTTAGGTTGTGATCACCAGTCATGAGCAAACCTAAGGCATAGGGATGAGTCTGTTCAATACGATGTTTGAGTTGGAGTAATTGTGCGAGTGAGGCAAGGTCTAACTGATCAGCATCATCAATGAGCAGGAGTAACTTCGGGTGTTTTTGCAAATAACAAATTACATGGTTCTCAATGCTTAATTCAACATGTGCTTGCTCGCCATCGGAGAGTGACCATTTTCGTTTAATTTTAGAACTAATCTCCTGAAATGTATGGCCTGCTGTTATGCGGCATGCACATTGCTCAACATCGGGATACGTCATGTGAAGAATCTTACGCAGGAATGTAGTTTTACCTGCGCCTGGTTCGGCAATGAGCAGTATGGCTTTAGCGTCGTTGGCAAGTGATTTCAGGATAATATTAGTGGTCATCTCCTGTTGACTATCGTTATACAACAAGGAGGCATCGTTGGGAGTAATGAATGGATCATAATGTAATCCAAGTGCGCTAAGCTGAGTTGCGCTCAAAAGATGGTCATTTGCAGCAGTAAGTTTTTCCTTCATGCCGAGTTGTCAACTCGCAGACGTTTGTATTCAGCCTCTGCGTAGCGATCAGTCATGCCCGCAATATAGTCAGATAGTACACGGGCAAAGCCAGCGTCTCCTAATTTATCTCGTTTGATATGCGCCTTACGTTGGTGTTCCGCAGGTAATAGTGAGGGCTGTTCAAAATAACTCTCAAACAGCAGCGTGATAGTTTTCCTGGCATTTTCACTCATCACATTAACCTGCTTATGCTGATATAGATTGCTATGCAGGAATGATTTTAGTTCCGCCATTTTTCTCTTGATATCGGCACTGAATGAAACTAGGGCGCGATGATTGCTGCGAACTTCTGATAGTGTATGTATGCTGTCATGAATAATATTCGCTTGAGTATTGTCGATTAAATCTGTCACGCATTGGTCGATAATGTTGCGAATAGCCACTTGTGCTTTTCTTTTGTTGGATAGTTCTGGATATTTTTTTTCCATAATGCGGTAGTGAGTTGCAAATAACTCCACTTGTGTCAGTTGAGACAAGGTGATTAGGCCGGAACGTAAGCCGTCGTCAACATCATGATTATTGTAAGCAATTTCATCAGCAATGTTAGTGAGTTGAGCCTCCAAACTGGGCTGCGTTCGGTTGATGAAACGTGCACCTAGAACGCCCATATGGCGTGCGTTCTTGAGGGAGCAATGTTTCAGTATGCCCTCACGAGTATCGAACATGAGATTCAAGCCGTTGAACTCCGGATATTTTTCTTCCAGATGATCGACCACTCGCAGCGATTGAAAATTATGTTCAAAGCCACCATATTTTTTCATACATAGAT
>MDTB01021448.1_pt1 | contig 10808 bp, 16 predicted proteins | sample 811161 | NCBI WGS metagenome assembly MDTB01 (sample SAMN05326650, study PRJNA326480) | marine metagenome | isolation source: seawater | place: Mediterranean Sea | collected 2009 | reverse complement strand
AGTTGGCCGCACCTTTTTTACGACACTGAACTAGAGCACCAGAGGCATAGGCTGAGGGCCAAACTTTATATCTTGCTTTGACTTTGTGATAGCAGGCGTCTTTTTTCTCTGCTAATTGTTCGAACTGTTCTTCTGTGATTCCTGTAATTTCGTTTACTCTCATGGACTACCACTTTCTACACGACCAATATCTTGCTTTGGTTTTTGGACCTGGATTGGCACAGTTGTGACGTGCTCTAAAACTTTTTCTTGCTTTAGGATTAGACTTTCTTATTCTCATTGTTTTTCTTTTTGCAGAAGATCCACCGTGTCCAAAATTTACTTTTTTAACGTTACCTGTTTTTGGATCTTTTACGTACACTTTGAATTTTTTGACATCACCTCTCATAGGTTTGTTAAGTGGTACTTTTCTTCCTTGATATTCAGCGTCAAATAATTCTGCTTCATCCTCAGGATATCCTAGGTATCCGAAAGCATTATAAAATTCGTCATCGTCTTCAAAAGTCATTTCTTCGTCTTCTGGAAAAGGTTCATAATCATCATATATTCCTTGCACCGCTTGTTCTATTTCTTCTAGTGATGTGAAAACCGCAGTTTTTTGATTATCGTCCATATCTGGGTGTTCCATGATAGCGTCTCTTAGGTCACTTATCATTGATAAAATTTTTCCGTCTGTTACTGCTTCTTCTGTAACTCCGTCTAACTTATTTAAAATGTTTCTGATATCGTCCATATAACGTATTTATTTGTTTTTATTTCTCGGCATTGGGTTTTCACCGGTCAGTTTTGGTTGTGCAAACCACAACTTAAACCACTCATCGGAGCCTGGTCGTATGTTGTGTTTACGTTGGTATTCTGCTTTTGCAGTACCAATATATGATAAATTTTCACCCATTGAAGGATCGTTTGATTGTTGCTCTTTGTCTATTCCTGCTAGTTTTTTGAGATCTTCTATATTCATATATGTACTTATTTTAAAACAGGTTCTTTTTTAAATTTATGTGCCAAAGTATCTATTTTACAAGGACACCAATTTTCAGGACATACTATATAATCCTTTAAAATTTTGAAATCTTTTTTGTGTATATTGCCCATTAAATATGGATTCTTTTTCATACCTTCATAATCTCTTTTTCTTTCATTATTAGATAAATGTATTCTTGGTGTTATCATTTGTGAGCAAGGTAAAATATCACCATTTGGTTCAATAAAAAACCTACGTGAACCTGCACTACATTTCCAACCCTTAAGAGAATGTCCTTGGTTTAATATCACGTTTTGGAAATTTCCGGATTCTCCATCGAAATAAATCTTCATTGGCCATTTTTTCTTGTAGCCTGGCACCTCCCATCTATTCCTGTCGAATTGATGTTTGTGTTTTGCGTTTTTCTTGATGTAGTCTAGCATAGGTTCTGTGTATCCATCGACCAGTTTATGACTTCCTAAATTAGGCCTTAAAAGTTTTGTAGCAGTATCAACTGGCAAGTTATCGTGTATTCTTTCCATGAGTGTTGTTATTTTTTCAAAGTGCCTAGGGTCTAACATTATGTTTGCATGGGTTTGATACAACGGTGAAATAATTTCTAGGTTACTATAATACAAATCGGGATCACAAAAATCTGCATGATAACTGCTGTTCACTGCAACCACGTCCCATAGGTCTGCCTCTTTGAATCTTTGCCACCATCTGTTAGTTCTACTTAGATTTGTATCTAACTGGAAAATAATATCTTGGTTCTTTTTTGCAAAGTAATTTTTAGCATCCGAAATAAAATTAATTAATTTTGGCCACATTGTTGGTTCGCCACCTAACAATTCAAATGTTACATAAGCATTATCTGGAAGATTGTCTGCTAAATTTTTTATGAAGTACATAATATTTTGGTATTCTGGAAATCCATATTCACCGTTGTGAAGTTCAGTAGGACAATATGTGCATTTGAAATTACAAGTTGTGGTTACGACCCATGTTATGTAAACAAGATCTTTTGGATCTCTGTCCTTGACCCATCCGTGTATTTCATTAATCTCATTGAAGTTATTCACTAATTTCATATACGTATTTAAGCATATAAATATTAGTATATTATATGACTGACCAGACACAATTCGACGGAAAATTAGAAAAAAAGATCGACGAAACAATAGGTCAATACAGCCGTTGCCAACGTAATTGGGATCTAAGTAAAAAGATTCCTGCACATCATATCGACCTAATCGAAAGATCCGTGCTAGAGTGTTCGAGCAAAAATAGCCAAGTATTTTACACACCTGTTTTAATTACAAATAGATCTATGATAGAAGATATACACACATGGACAAATGGATATAACATGAACAGAGAAGAAGTGCAAAAAGAAGCGGATCATGATCTTCCTCCTCTAGAAACCTCTCAAATGGGTTACACTACAAATTCGCAGTCATTGGCAAATCTTGTCATTGTATTCCTAGAGGAAGGCAAATGGGCAAACAATTATCAATACACGGCAAAGTCTGTAAATCCAATGGGACAAATAGATGGATGGAAAAATATTCCAAACTTCAAACACCCAAACAGAGATCTTTTATTAAGTGTTGGTGTTGCCGTTCAGTCTGCAGTCTATACCGCAAATTTACTAAATTATAAAACTGGAATATGCACTTGCTTTCATAATAAAAAAATACAAGATGTTTTGAAAGTTGCTAAAAAAACTGTATTGGCTGTGTTAGGAATAGGATATCCTGATTTGACTAAGGAAAGTACAGAACATCATTTGACAGGTTGGAAGTTTCCAAGTTGGAGTGAAGATAAAAAACAACACATTAAATCAATTAGAATTGATTAAATTTTCCAACTTCTAACTTGCTCTTTTGTAGGTTTCATAGGTTTGCATTTAGTGACTTGTCCACCCTTTGCAAGAAAAGCCTTCATTTTTTCGTCAAGTTCTCTTTGCTTTTCCTGTGGAGTTTTTTCTACGTCACCTGATGCATATGCTCTATTGATTCCTGAAAACTTTGGCATTACATATCCTTTGGTATATCGTCATTGAATCCTGCCCATCTTTCGTAGTAAGGATCATTATGTTCCGGATCGTCTTCACCTTGAATGGCTAATACTTCTGGTACATAATGTTTCATCATATTTTCAATTCCATATTGAAGTGTTTGTTGACTGCCTGCACAACCTGAACAAGCGCCAGACATCTGTAAAGTCAAAACACCTTCTTTAAATTCGACAAAGTTTACTGCTCCACCATGTCCTGCAACTGCTGGTTTGACATGAGTCTCAATAACTGCTTTGATACTTGCCACTATCTCTTCGTGTGGTCTACTTTTGCTCTCTTGATTTTCCATAGTTTTCTAATGCGTCCTTTACTTTAGTTAGCGAATCTCTATTGGCTTGATATAAAATTCCATATCCTCCTGCACCTTGCCAACGTTGAATATTCATTGGTCTGTCGTCAATTAGTATGTTTGGAGTGCCTGATGCTTTGTCTTTAGCATATGATTCTTTACGTCCTGTCACAATAATTTCATCTGGAGTTGCTATGTTGTTTGAAATCCATACTTTTTTGTACTTGCCTGAATTTTCATGATCACCTCTCAAAGGTGAAGTGTTTATAGAAAACTTTCCACCTGTGTATTTCTTCACCATGTCTATCAATGCATCTGCTGTAGGAAATTTAGGAAGTGTTGCAAAAAAATCTGTGCCAGTTATTCTGTTTATAACTTCTTGTTTAAGATCTTTTGTTTTGTCGTTTGTCAATTCCTTCCAATGTTGTACTCCGTACATCTTTTCAACACCGCCAAAAAAGTCTGCAAGGACACCATCCATATCTAGATACACTACTGGTTTACCATCTGCCATGTCTTCATTATACAACTTTTTGTTGTTTTCTGCAACCTCTACTCCAAGAGCATCTTGTATCATATTGTAAATATTTTTACTTTCTGCTCCGCCCATTGCAATTTTGGCAAATTCATGCCATTGTCCTTTATTGGCAAGTTCTCTGGCCTTTGAAGCAGATGCTCCTGCAACTCCTTCTTCGTCGGGATCTCTCTGTCCTGCATTTACCACTTTGATATCATCAAATTTATATAAATCATTTCCTTGTTTATCGGGTTTACCATTGTATTGATTCAATAATTTTTCAAACTCTGCAACTCTGTCCGATCCAGCAACCATGATAATTCTTGTTCTGCCTTGTGCTTGAATCACTTGAAGTGCTTTTATAATTGTATTTGCAGTTGGATCGCCAACCATAACATCTGGATAGTATTTTTGTATATAGGATTGTTTGTCTTTGAAACTTAATGGATCAGTTTTATTGTTTTGTTTATGAGATAAGAAAATGTATGCTTGTCCGTTGGCTTGTTGAGCAACGGATTTTACTTTATCAATTAATTTTTGGTGTCCTATTGTGGGAGGATTGAATCGGCCAAATGCAAAAACGGCTGTAGACCTGTCGTCTTCCCTAAGAAACAGTTCCTTTAACTTCATCGTATTCGCCTTGTTCTATATTTTCTTTTTCTCTATCTGCTAATTGTTGAGCAACTTGTAGTCTAACTTCTTTTGGAAACATATCTTTCACATCATCTGTTTGTGATCCGTATTGTTTAACATACTCTTTTGCGGCATCGTCTACTAGATACATCCAAAGTTTTACTGCTTTTTCATGATCATATATACCACGTTTAATCTTTCTCTTAAGATTTAAGATGATTGGCATAAAACGTCTACGATAGAGTTCTTCATCATTCATTATGAATAGATCAAGTTCTCTAGTCTCTTCGCTGTTTAAGTTCTCAACTATAAATTCGTTTGCTTTCATTAAACATATTTATTCAGGATTGTACACAAACTCTAATCCTGACTTATGTCCAATAAACGGCTTATTCGGATCGTTTTTGAACAACTCTAGAGTTAGATTTGTACCTATTAATACAACCTTTAAGTACTTGTCGGATTGATTTAAAACTTCTGCTTCTGCAACTTTGCCATTATCTTGGCAAGTAATTTTAATTTGATCCATTTAACACCATGCCCATTATCCACATACCTAGTAAAGCAATAGCAATATATCTAGTATACAATGAACCATTTTTCATTATTGTATAACCATTATCTCTTATTATTTCTACGTGTAAGTCTACGGATTCTGGTGTAACATTTACATTTACAGTTTGTATATCTTCTAATTCTTTATCAGTCATATCTAACTATAACACAGATATGGTTATTGTCAACCTGGATTAGTTATTGTATAAAATGGAAGTAATCATAGCACGATTTGATGTGCCGTTTGATGTAATGACTTTTGCTCTTACCCAAACAAAATTTCCAGTAAAATTTGAAGATACTGTGGTTGTGCTTAAATCAGACGTGTGTGTTGTGCCAGCAATATCAAACCAATCATCTTCGGTTGGTGTTGTTGCGAGTGAACCTTGCATTCTTACCGAGCCATTGAAATCATCTGTCGAATCATTACGATTTGTGAGATTGAAAACTACCGTATGTGTGCCGTCACCTTGGGAGTAGTATCCATCACCTTTTTGTTTATCAGACACAAAACCTGTATGGTCCAAAGTGGTTGTTGTCGAACCATCTGATGCTTCGTCAGTGACAAGTTCTTCTACTGTTATTTCGTTTGCTGATACAATAGATTTAACTGTAAAAATTTTATTATTATTTGTTGTACCTGTTACAGTAATCAAGTCTCTTACTGAATAATTGTTAAGTGCGGTACTTGTTGAAGTGATTTTGTTGACGCCAGACACTTCATTAAAACTTATGTCAGTTCCTGTGACATTCGCTTTATGATCTGTTAATCCTGCTAATGTTATACTTGTTTGTGCCATCGTTGTATTTATTCTGTTTTACGTCTCTTGAATCTTGCAGTTTTTGGACCCAATCCATACACAGCGGCCAGTTCGTTTGGTTCCTGCCCGTCTATCGTGGTTATGTCCATGTATCTTATCTTGTAACTTTTTCCATCTGCTTCTCTGTATTCCTGGCATATACAATGATCGTCATTCGCTTCTTTAACAATTAGTGTTGCTTGTATTTCAACAGGTGAACCATACCAAGACTTTTGAATCTTTGATACAACTAGTGTGTTTTTGCCGAGAATATTTCTATCCTTGAGTTTTTTGAATACTTCTTCCATTTTTACATTTTAATATACTTTTGTACTTTGTCAATACCCTTTTGGATTATAAGGTATAGTGCAGACAGATATTTTTCATCCTTAACATAAAAATAACCATTCCAACAATATTTTGTTTCTCCGAGAATATAGTTGGCCACATGAGCACTTGATATCTTAATCCCTTCTCTATTGTTTTCGCAAAACTGAACAAACGATTGTTTTTCGTTTTCGTTTAAAATATGATGCAAATCCTTTTTAAGATATACTTGATATTCAAATACTTTGTGCGGGTATCTTTTACAATAGACCTCGTTTTTGTTTAATATGTTTGTATACTCGACATTTATACTTTGTATATCATATAGATTATCCCAATACTTTGTTAATAGTTCTAATGCGTATTCGAAGTTAGAATAAAATATTGTTTTTTTTCCTTGTATTCTAAACTTCACGGTATGTCTATTTTCCATTATAAATCCTGCCAAGTCTGCCGCCATTGGATGTTGTTTACCGTAAAAATAACCTTGTCCTTTTACAAATCTTAATAAATGCTCGTCGGTAGTCGGATACAATGCATTCGCCCAGTCCATTTTAAAAACTGTCTTGTGCGTAAATTTTCCGTAAAAAAGTTTATTGTGGTGCTTTCGCATCTGATTTAGGTTTAAAGTTATCTAAAATCTTTTTGGCCTTAAAATTAATTTTAATCTTAGGTACAACATCGTCGCTTAAATCTATCTCGACCATGCCACCCTGCTGTAATTCTCCAAATAAAATCATTTTAGATAATGGTTTTTTAACCTCTTCGTCGATTACCCTTTGCAAAGGCCTAGCACCCATTTTAGAATCAAATCCTTTTTTAATTAAAAAGTCTATTGCTGGATCGGTTGCATTTACTTCTACATTTTTTTCTATTGTCATTGTGTTTAATTCTAACAAGAACTTTTTAACAATAGACTTCATTGTTACTTCAGCAAGTTTATCAAACTTCACTATTGCATCCAATCTATTTCTGAATTCAGGAGCAAAAAATCTTTTAGTTGCCGCTTCGTCCTCGCCTGATCTTTCACTTGGACCAAACCCAATAGCATTTTTTTCCATTGCTTCTGCGCCTAAATTAGATGTTAATATTAATATTATATTTCTACAATCTGCTTTTTTCCCATTAGATCCTGTAACACTTCCATAGTCCATCACTTGGAGAAGCATATTGGATACATCACGATGTGCTTTTTCTACTTCGTCAAATAAAACGACTGCGTGGGGATTTTTTTCTACTTCGTTCACGAACATACCACCACCCATTTGTGAATCTTCAAATCCTACATAACCCGGGGGTGATCCGATTAGTTTCGAAATACTATGTTTCTCTTGATACTCAGACATATCAAATCTAACTAGTTCAACACCTAGTGTTTTAGCAAGTTGTCTTGCAGTTTCCGTCTTACCACAACCTGTAGGTCCTAAAAATAGGAAGGATCCAACCGGCTTGTTTAAATTTTTCAAACCTGCTCTTGCAACTAATATTTTATCTATGACAGTATTGATTGCATTGTCTTGCCCAAACACTTGCAATTTCATTTTTTCTTCTAGTGTTTTTAAATTACTAGCCTCTTTTTTAGCAAGTTGCTCTATACTAATGCCAGTCATTTTAGATATCTCATGAATAATTTCATCGTGGTCTATTTTGCCGTCTTTCACATTGTTAAGTTTTAATCTTGCACAGGCAACATCAATAACATCGATTGCTTTATCCGGAAGTTTTTTATCAGCAATAAACTTATGTGAGTAATCTACTGCGTCTTCACAAGCCTCATCTGTGATTGTACATTCATGGAATTTTTCATAGTAATGTTTTATTCCTTTTAAAATTTTGATAGTTGTTTCTGTAGTAGGCTCGCCTACTTGTAATCTTTGAAATCTTCTCATTAATGCTCTATCTTTTTCAAAGAATTTTCTATATTCTTCCCAAGTAGTAGATGCAATTACTTTAATGTTACCTTTTGTTAATATAGGTTTCATTAAGTTTGCAAGATCAATTGATCCACCTTGTGTAGTTCCAGCACCAACCATCATGTGTGCTTCGTCTATGAATAATATTGTTTTACCTTTTTGATCTAATGCATTTAAAATTAACTTAAATCTTTCTTCAAAATCACCTCTGTATTTCGATCCTGCTAGTAAACTACCAACATCTAAAGAAAATACCACGTGTTCACGTAAGTAATCTGGCACATCTGCTTTGTTTTTAGTAATACGTCTTGCTAATCCTTCGACGACAGCAGTTTTACCTACGCCTGGATCACCAACTAACAACACATTGTTTTTATTTCTTCTAGCCAATGTTTGCTTTAATTGTTCTGTTTCTTCTTCTCTGCCTATTACTGGATCAATTTTTTTATCTAAGTATTTTTGATTTAGATTCTCACAATAGTTTCTCAAGATTCTGTCTGCTTGATTTGGTCTTAATTTTTGTTCACCACGGAATTCGGATCTTGGATCCATACCCATTCCAGGCATCATGCCGTCATCAAGTATAGATTCGGCACTTAACATATCCTGAATATCTTCTTTTACTACCTTATGAGTTTTTAAAAAATATAAACTATAACTTTTCTTTTCAGAAAAAATACTTAATAAGACATCTAATGCATTTACATCTTGTCTTCCTTGAAATAGTGCCTGCGTAAATGCCCTATTTAAAAGTCTTTCTAAAGATGCAGTTTTCCTTGGAGCAACAGGCCCGTCGCCTTTTTTAACAATATCACCACACTTGTTATCAAGATAATCTTCAATATCTTTTATAAGAGCAGATACATTTGTTTTAAAGTCATGTAATACTGTTCCTACATCTTGATTTTTTATTAAAGCAAGTAATAAGTGTTCAACTGTCACATATTCATGGCGTCTTTTTTCTGCTTCTTTAACCGCGGCTTCAAATATGCCTTCTAAATTTTCGTTTGCATCAAGCATTTACTTTGTCCCTTCTTTTTAATGCCATATCCCATTTTAGTTTTGAGACACGTTTATTAAAAGTAATTCCATTTAAATGATCTAGTTCGTGCTGAAAACATTTTGATTCGTAATTATCCAAAGTGCTTCTCATAATATCTCCAAATTTGTTTTGCCATTTAACATCTACTTTTTTTGGTCTAAGTACCTGTACTAATATGTTAGGAAAACTTAGACAACCTTCTATATCCAAAGTTTTTTCTTCACTTTCGTTTTCAATCTCTGGATTCCACATTATAACAGGTTTTTGTATCTTGTCAAATGTGTCACTTCCTATTGCAAAAAATCTTTTGGTAATTCCAATCTGGTTTGCCGCTAATCCGATGCCTTTATTATTTGTCATTAGGTCAATCATATCTACTTCAAATTTTTCTAGATCATTGTATTGATCTATTGAGTCAGTTTTAAAGTCGTAATTACTGCTTTCCGTGTCTAGAAACTTGTTTGGATGATATACTATGTTCATAAATCTTTTATTTTATTTAAATCCTTTTGTGATAAAGTTGGAATCAATACAACTATTTTAACATATAGATTACCTCTAATATTTAACGTCTGATGTACTGGCATTCCTTTACCTTTTACGTTCATTAGTGTTCCGGGTTGGACACCTGCAGGTACCTTAACATTAATAATACTGTCATCTAATGCTTTTAATTCTATATTACAACCTCTTATAGCATCAAAACAACTTATAGTTTTGTCAGTATATAAATCATTTCCTTGCCTAGTGTATCCGTCGGAATCTAACACAGATACTTGAACCAATAAATCACCACGCAGTAAATCTCGATTGCTGTCATCTCCTAGTCCTTTATATTTGAAAGTAACTCCGTTTTGCACACCGGCAGGAATTTTTACTGTGGCAAATTCTTCTCTGCCCGACGGTAACTTGTAATTAATTGTTTTCTCATTATGATACATGGCTTCTTTTATTGATACAGCCATTTTCACATTAATACTTTTGTTTGCCCTCGGTCTCATATTTGTCCGTACAGTGGTTCTTCTAAAAGGACTTTGTCCACCAAAACCAGAAAAAAAATCCTCAAAAATATCAAAATCTCCAGATGTGAAGTTGAAATTTGTGCCTTGCCCACCAAAGCCTTCGCCGTATTTTCTTATGGTATCATACTCTTGTTTTTTCTTAGGATCTTTTAGTGTGTCGTATGCTTCGTTGGCTTCTTTGAATACTGCTTCATTACCACCTCTATCAGGGTGTTCCTTCTTTGCTATGTCTTTAAATGCTTTTTTTATTTGTTCGTTAGATGCATCTTCAGACACCCCGAGTATGTCGTAGTAGTTCTTCATTTCTATTATTGTATATTAGATTGACAATTTGTCAATGTTTGGTAATTATTTCTTTGGATTTATGTCTGTTTTCTTACCGTTGACGTAAAGTCCAAACCAGGCCGCACCTGCACCAACCACAACTGAAACAAAACCTGCCTGTGCATTGTTTGGATTCTCAAGTGCCATAAACCATTGCATAGTATTATAAAATACCAATCCATACAATACCATCATAATTCTCGGTACTGTTCTCCAGTTAGACAAAAATTGTGGTAATTCTTCTTTTAGAAACCACCATATCCATTTAATTTTATCCACTGCTTCGTCTTTTGCTTTTTGTACAACAGTTTCTTTTTCTTTAACAATCAATTTGTCTTCTTT
>MDTB01048930.1_pt1 | contig 10810 bp, 9 predicted proteins | sample 811161 | NCBI WGS metagenome assembly MDTB01 (sample SAMN05326650, study PRJNA326480) | marine metagenome | isolation source: seawater | place: Mediterranean Sea | collected 2009 | reverse complement strand
TCCAAATCCATCTGCAATAGTTGGCAAAACAAATACATCTGCAGAAAGATATTCTTTAATTATTTCATTCCTAGGAATATGTCCTAAATATTTCGGACCTTTAAATAAATCGATAGTTGTGTCAACAAATTCTTTACCCACTACCACAATTTCATAATCATATCCTTTATTAGAAATGATTCTTGCTGCTTCTGCTAAGTAATGTACCCCTTTTCTTAATCCAACTAATCCAACAAATAAAATCTTCCCTTTCTTAGGAGTTGCTTTATATTTGAACCAATCTTGGTTTAAGCCATATGGAACTAAAAATATTTTTTTTGGATCAATACCTAATTTTACAACAGTTTCAAAAACCATTTTGGAGGCGACAATGATTTTGTCAGAAAGCCCCCACTTTATGAGATCTAAATCCATACCTTTTTTAACTTTCTCAGGCGTATCATTACTAGATTCAATATTTGGATATAAATTATATTCTTCAAGCATAACTAAACCAGAAGTTGGAGTAATTATTACTTCATGAATTATCTCTAATCCCATCTCTTTTGCCTTTCTTATTAATGCGATATCATCATTAATAAAATTTGTATATATTGCAGTCGCTCCTGAAAATTTTTCTTTTAATACCCTTCTAAATAGTATCTCCGTTCTTTTTCTCTCCCCTTTAATCCTATTAAAGACTAAAGATGAGAGGATCTGATCCTTTACAATTTTTTTATTGAGTTCAATTGGTAGCTTTCTTGCTAATAAATTTTTTAAAGTTTTAAATTGTAATTTTGCGGGTATTAAAAATTCTATTAATTTAAAAAAAAAGTGATTTGAGTGTATGTCTGTGTAGAAAGCAACTAAATATTTGCCTTGAGCTAAAAATGCTGGCACTGCATAATTCATTCTTGGTCCAAGTTGAATCACAATATATTTCTTTTTTGTTTTATTTCTTGTCATGAAGAATATCTCTTCTGTTTTTATTCTAATACGTTTTTATAATATAAAATTCTTAATTGCAAAAATAATACTTAATTTAATTTTATCCTTAATTATGTAATTCCTCTGATAATTTAACTTGTTTTTTAGAATTGAAAGATAAAGTATTTATAAATAGATTATCAAAGATAAAAATTAAGCATTCTTTGAGCGATTTTAAATAGTCTTTAAACTTAGACCAATATAAGCAAAAAAGATATAAAACCTAGTTAGAGCTCAATTAATGATATAGATCGCATTCAGGGTGTCAGCGATTTGAGTCCGCTTTTTCAAACTAGTTTCAAAGGTTTTTGAAGATATAAATTTAATAAAATTAGTCCAGATCAATTACTAAATAAACTCAATATATTTATGTGATATTTGCCTTCAAACTAATTAAAATTAAAATTAATTTTATTGCTTTTATACATTTCAAGTTTAAGCTTTGGTCCCCTGCTATATTGACGGGTTAACATTAAAATTCTTCCTTTTTTACAAATGCAAAATTAGAATATGAGGAAAAGAACTTACAAATCATTCAGAGAAATCTAAAACTCGAATAATGATAATTAAAAGAAATAAAGTCAATTTTCTTTATAGACTAGAACTAACTCTCACTTTTGAAAAAAGATTGGCTTTAAAGCAAATAACTTATAAAATTTCTATGAATAGTTAACTATGAAAAATAAAGGAAATTTATTTTAGTAAATATTAGTAAATTATATAAATTTAAATTAGAATATAAAAATTAAATTATTAATTTATAAGTAAGTAATGAATATTTCTTTAATTTCAAGAATTGATAAAATTATAAGATTTAATTCACTTCAATATTTAAGAATAATTGCTTCACTTTCAGTGGTTTTCTTTCATATAGAACAAGGGATTAATAGAAAGTATTGGGTTGTAGATAAATACACTGAATTATTTCTTTGGGGACAACAAGGTGTAAGTTTATTTTTTTGCCTTTCAGGATTTGTAATTTCTTATTCAAGTTATATACGCCCAAAAAAATGTTTTGAGTTCTTATATTCTAGAATAGTGCGTATTTATCCTGCTTATTTACTTATATTTTTCATTTTTATCGTTTCATTAATTTTATTACCATATAAAAATCTAAACTTAACAGAAATATTAAATGCTATTTTCTTTAACTTTGGTAAATCTACAGGTTACGTACATGTAGGTTGGACTTTATTTTATGAGATGATTTTTTATGTTATCTTCTCCCTAATAATCAATAATTTTAAGTCAATAGCTAAAAATGATTTTTTTATTTATTTCATTTCTATATTACTAATTTGTTCTTATTTAACATCATCAAAATATATTACTGACTTTATAGTAGGTATAACTGTTTTTCTCATTCAACTTTTTTCACCAAAGAGATACAAATCAATAGCTTTTATTACTCTTATGTTCTCTTTTATAGCAGGAATATTTTTTAATCCACTTTCTTTTTCATTGGGAATTATTTTAATTGCAATAATAAATTCTGAAAAATTTTTATCTAACTTATTCAATTCGGATTTTATTCTTTCTTTGGCTGATGCATCTTATTCAATTTATCTAGTACAAGTTTTAACAATCTCATTTTCTTTAAAAATTTCAAGATTTATTACTTTAAACACCTTTAATAACTATTATTTTATGTATCTTATTTCATTTTTTATATCTATTATTATCACTATTACTTTAGGAATTCTAATGAGGAAATTTGTAGAAATTCCTTCATATAATTTTTTAAGAAAATTCAAATATTTGTGATTTTCAAAAAAAAATTATAATAATACCTTCATATAATTTTTTAATGGTAAATTTTTTTCAAAATTTAAGAAAGTTATTTTTACCCTTAATATTAATTTCCTTAATTACATTATTTTTTTATTTATTCAAAAAAAATGGAATTCCTAATGAAAATCAATATCAAAAAAAGTCTTGTCCAAAATCCCCGTTAGCAATAGCCTATTTTGGACAAAGTAACTCTGCAAATAGTGTTAATAAAATAAGTAAATTAAATATTCCAGATAATTTGTATCAATATAATTGGAAAGATAATAAATGTTATATATATAAAGAACCTCTTATTGGAGCTACAGATATAAAAGGAAATTCTATTACTCCATTTGCAATTTCATTAGCGAATAATATTGAAAATAATTTATTAATAATTCCATACGGAATTGGCAATACTAATATAGAGTCATGGTCCAAAGGAGATAATAGTTTATTTCATAAAAACTTATTAGAAAATCTTAAAAGTAAAAAAATTAAAGTAGAACTGTTTCTATTTCATCAAGGAGAATCTGATTCGTTTGTTGTAAGGAACTTATCAAAAATAATTGAAAAATCTAATTATTCTAAAAAGTATCTTTTTAACTTATTAAAAATAATTGATCAAACAAGAGTTTATTTCCCAGAAAGTTACTTTGGATTGTCAATAGTTTCAAAATGTTATGGCCCAAAGCCAAATAATTACATTATAGATTCTCAAAAAGAAGCAACTAAATTAAGACACAATGTTTTTATATCAGCGGATAGTGATTCAGTTTATGGAAGAAAATATAGATACGATGGTTGTCATTTCAATTTAAAAGGAGTCGAAGAAATCAGTAAAATGTATAGTGATTCATTTATGGATAATATTTTTAAATATTGAAATTTAACTTATTTTATTTATGTAGATTTTTAACTTGTTAAGGATTCTTAAGAGAGAAAAACTTTTTTATTTGAAAAATTTTTTTAAAATATATTGAATTGAATTATAAGAGTAATTTCTAACCACAAGAATTTTTCGAAATATCTATTAATTACTTAGATTTAAGAATAGCGAAATATTTTTTTAAGATTTTATGATAATAGTTATAAATTGACTAAAAAAAGATACATCATCCATGTACTCTAATTTTTTAACTTTAAGAGAATTAACTTATTGTTTATAATTTTTAAAATAGAAATATAAATGTATTTAATATTAGATAATGAAACAACGGTAATCTTAAAATTAATATAATGAGAACAATTCTTGTAACAGGATCTGCAGGCCTAATTGGATCAGAGGTTTGTATGTACTTTGCTAAGTTAGGATGGAAAATATATGGTCTAGACAACAATAAAAGATCGGACTTTTTTGGACCATCTGGTGATACAAGATGGAATCTAGAAAGATTAAGAAAAGAAATACCCAATTATGAACATTATTCTATTGATATTCGAGATAGAAATGAAATACTAGCTCTTATACCAACTATAAGACCTGATGCTATTGTGCATGCTGCTGCGCAGCCTAGTCACGATAAGGCGGCAAGTATACCTTTTGATGACTTTGATATAAATAGTGTTGGAACATTTAATTTATTAGAGGCAACTAAAAGATTTAATAAAGATATACCATTTGTACATTTTTCTACTAATAAAGTGTATGGAGATTCTCCAAATAGATTAAAATTAAAAGAACTAGAAACACGTTATGAATTTGATGATATAAATTTTACTAATGGAATTCCTGAAACTTTTACAATAGATCAAAGTACTCACTCTTTATTTGGGGCATCAAAACTGGCTGCGGATATAGTTGTTCAGGAATATGGAAGATACTTTGATATGCCAACTGTTGCATTGAGAGGGGGTTGTTTGACGGGGCCAAATCATAGTGGTGTCGAACTTCACGGGTTTTTAAGCTTTTTAATAAAATGCAATTTAACTAATCAGAATTATAAAATTATGGGTTACAAAGGGAAACAAGTAAGAGATAATATACACTCACAAGATGTAGCAAGCTTTATAGATGAATTTATTAAAAATCCACGCTCTGGGGAGGTTTATAATATTGGTGGAGGGAAAAAAAATACGTGTTCAATTATCGAGGCTTTTGAATTAATTTATTCGTTGAGTGGTAAAAATATGAATTATAGTTATTGTGAATCAAATAGATTAGGTGATCATATGTGTTATTACAGTGATCTCTCAAAGATCAATAAACATTATCCTAACTGGACAATAAAAAAAGATCTCCAACAAATTTTTAAGGATATATATATGAGTTGGATTAAAAGATAATGAAAAAAAAAAATAAAAAAATTTATATTACTAGTAATGTATCAATAGATTATTTTTTCTTTCTTTGTAAAATATTCAAGGAATTGGGTTATGAGGTAAAACCTATATATTTAATTTCAGAATCAAACTATAGATTAAGTTCAAAAAGTTTAAATTTTAATAAATTATATTTAAGAATAAAAATGTATATTTTTTATCCTATTTATATTTTACTTTTAGGACTAATAAGTGATAAAAGTAGTATTTTTATAGTTTCAAGTAATACTTTTTTTGCGCCTTTTTTAATGAATATAATTTTAAAATTCAAAGGGAATAAAATAATTCATATGCTTTACGATCTATATCCAGATGCAATTGAAGTCGCAGGTTTAATAAATCCTAATTCTTTTATTTCTAAAATCATAGGAATAATAACTAGTTATTCTTTAAAAAAATGTTCAGGAACTATTTTTCTTGGAGATTATTTGAGAAGTCATGCGGAATCTAGATGGGGAAAATGTAGACAATCAGAAGTTATAGATATTTCAACAGATATAACTCTATTTGATGATAAAATTTCACGACACTCCTCTAATGAAAAAATCAAATTACATTACGGCGGCCAACTAGGAAATTTACATGATGCAAATTCAGTGGTTTCACTGGTAAAATCTCTATATTCATCTGACATATCTAATAATGTTGAATTTAATTTCACAATTAGCGGCTCAAAGGCAGATTATTTAAGGAAAACTTTAAGAAACTATCCAATAAAGGTTTCTCCTACTATGAAAAGTAAGGAATGGAGGAACTATATAAAGAATTTTGATATTGGGATTGTTTCTCTTACTCCTGGTGGAGCCACTGTATGCCTACCAAGCAAAACATATGCAATGATGGCTGGAGGTTTGGCAATCTTAGCGATAACTCCAGAATGGTCAGATTTAGCTCGCTTGATTATAGATAATCAAGCTGGTTGGGTTTTTGATAATTCAGTTAATGAAAATTTTCCTAAAACATATTCAAAAAATTATATTCATCACTTTAAAAGTAAGCAATCAAATAAGGAAATCATTTTGCCTATTATAGATAAGTTGAGATACTTAATAAAAAATAGAGAATATTTGTTTCAAATCAGAGAAAATTCTTTTATGAATGTTAGAAAAAATTTTAATGAATATAATTTATGTAAGAAGTGGGAAGGATTTATTGAAAAAATATAATTCTAAAAGTCTTATAGCTATAACCGGTGCAAATGGTTTTGTTGGGAGAGCCCTCTGCCAAGAATTATCATTAAGGAACATTTACCACAGAAGATTACAACGAAAAAAAGATGATAATGTTTATTTAGTTGAATCTGTCGGACCAAATACTCAATGGTCAAAAGCCTTAAATGGTGTAGATACAATAATTCATTGTGCAGGACTTGCTCATCAAAAAAATGGTAACTATCAAACTAATTTATCTTTACATGATGAAATCAATAATAAAGGTACAGTAAATTTAGCTAAACAGGCTGCCGAACAAGGTGTAAAGCGTTTTATTTTTATAAGTTCAATCAAAGTCAATGGGGAATTGTCATATAACATTCCTTTTAGGAACACAGATAAAGCAAATCCTAAAGAACCCTATAGCATATCAAAACAAAAAGCAGAAAAGGGTCTTAAAAGAATTGCCAAAAATGGAAAAATGGAACTAGTGATAATAAGACCACCCTTGATATACGGTCCAGGCGTTAAAGGAAACTTTAAAAAATTAATCAAAATTATAAATTCAGGGATACCTTTACCATTAAAGAATATAAAAAATAAAAAATCTTATATTTATATTGGCAATTTGATTGATTTTATAATTGAGTCTATTTATTCCCCTTCAGCAGCGGGTGAGACATTCTTGATTTCTGATGATATTGTCATATCTTCTCAAGATTTAGTAAAAAAATTAGCATTTTACTTAAATAAAAAAATATTTATTTTCTATTTCCCAAAATTATTTTTAACGTTTGCTTTGAAAATGTTAGGACAAAAAGATATTACTGATAAATTATTTGGAAACCTGGTGATTGATAATCATCATGCCTATGAAGTTATGAAATGGAAGCCACCATACAATTTTGATGAAGGCATAAAAAACATGATCACTTTAAAAAAATGGTAGAAAATATTTAGTTTTGAAACCAATTAAAATTTAATTTGCATGTGTTAGTTCCAAACTAATTTCGCTACAGAGTAAAGCTGGATAAAGATTTTTTAATTTGTAGTATTTACCAACTGCTTTTTTACTAACAATTTTCAAATCGGAATTTTTAGCGAGATCATTTATTGAAGATAAATTAAAATAATGCAAATGAAATCCGTCCCAATGACCTTCTTTTTCCCAATTTCTATATGGGACACTTGTTATTGGAAGTTTTCCAAAAAATAACCTTAATCTGTTTTTAAAACCAGTTACTAATGGAAGATTTACAAAAGCTCTTCCTTCTGCCGAAAGCACTCTTTTGACTTCTGAGAAACAAAACCATGGATCAAAAAGATGTTCAAAAAGCATCATTGCGACAAAACAATCAACTTTAGAATCAGGGAGTGGCCATTTTTGGTTAAGATCAGCAGCAAAGAATTTACAGTTGTCATGATTTACTTCTTCATTAAATATGAAATCACAGCCGATAGCATTTTTAAATTCATAATTATTTTTTAAAAACTTAAGAGTTATTCCCGTAGAACAACCGAGCTCGACAATTAAATTTTTTCCTACATTTTTATTTTTATCTAAAGAGTTAATACAAATTCTATATCTTCCATATTTGTCAAAATGATGAGGTCTTTGATTTTTAGTTGACTCAAAATGATTAAAATCCCCTTCTTTAAAAAAACTTTCAAAGTGCTTTTTATAAAATTGTTCTTCTTTAGTACTCATCTATAAATTCATTCCTAATAAAGTTCTATTTTTAAAATAATAGAAAGACATTTTAAATATAAAAAATAAAAAAATTAAACAGATTTGCATTGATTTTTGTATTAATTAGATTTTATTCTAATAAATTAACTCTTTAAATTAATAAATCATAATTAGGCCTTTTGCTTAAATCTACAAAATATATGTTTATATTTCAAGTCTTGGCAATAAATAATAATTATCAAATTAATAAGTACAGCTTTTAAATTCAAGAATATTTCTTCATTTAAAGTATTATTAATAAAATATTTTAAAAGTTTTGTGGAAAGCCAATCTAATCTTATCCAAAATAGGTATTTAGAAGGAAACATAAATTTAGGTTTTGGGGACAGTTTGTTAATAATTATTCTTGCTTTATAAAGATTTTCCTATATAAATTAAATTAAATTATTTTTAAAATTAAATTTATTTTACATGGTTCATTTTTAAGTTTAAAATAGGTTGATATTTATTGATTATCTATAATTCTGATAGTTTCTTCAACTCTTAGTTATTAGGTGGTTTATATTTTTTTAAATCTGGTTGTTATAAGAAACAAACATGCCAATAAAAATTTCAAAATGGTATGGACGATTAGGCAATAATATTCAGCAATGCGCTGTTGGTATAATAATCGCAAAGCAAAGAAATGATACCTTTCAAAATCTTAAGCATGATATTATCAAACCAATTTATCTTGATTTTAGAAAGGATAAAAAAAATGACTTATGCGCAATATATTTAAATGATTTTTTCTATTGGAATGGATATATTAGATCACCAAATATTTCTTCTTATAAACTATACATAGAGGTTCAAAAAATCTGCCAAAAATATATTCTTCCTAAATTGGATATACCAAAAATATCTGTGCCGCAAGAAACTCTAGTAATCCATATTAGATCAGGAGATGTGTTTGCTGAAGGGATGAATTTTTATAATTTTATTCCTAATCCATACGTATACTATCTGAAACTAATAAATTTTTATGATAAGGTTTTGGTTGTTACCGAGAAAGATAGAAATAATCCTGTACTAGATAGATTAAAAGATAATCCTAAAGTTAAAATCCAATCTAAATCTGTTAAAGAGGACTTTTCAGTACTACTAGGGGCAAAAAATCTTGCAACTTCTGGTACTAGTACTTTCCCAATCGCTGCTTCTCTTTGTAGTTTAAATTTAGAAAATCTATATTGTTCCGAAAATATGGAAAAAACTGCAATTAACTATAAAATGATCAGTGATCCAAGAATTAATGTCTATATATGCAAATTGAACAACTATATAAAAAAAGGAAGTTGGAAAAATAATTCACAGCAAAAGAAATTTATTGTTGAGGCAAAATTAGTGATTAATTTTAGAAAATTAAAAAAAAATACTTTTAATTTTCTTTTAGAAACCTTATATGTGGATATGAATTTAATATTTAAAAAGTTTAAAAAATTAAATATATTGATTTATAAAAAATTTATAAAATTTTAGAAATATAAAATTAATTAATAGAAATATATTTGATTTTAAAATTTTTATATCCTTAATCTACAAATCCAAATTTGCCTCGAAATAGAGCATCTAGAATAAATTATCTAAAAATTTTAATTTAATTAATCTTTTTTAAGACTATTTATTTTTTTAGAAAATTCTATATATGGTTCTTCCAATAATTTCTCTAATTGCTCCTGAACTTGATTTCAAGTTGTTGGCACTAGGTAACCATGATATTGGATTTTTCAATGAATTTAAAAAACTTTTACTTGTCCTAAAATCGACAGGATAAGGCTTTACAATAATTCCTTCTCTTTCGAAGAGTTTTTTTGCTCTTTTCATATGAAAAGCACTAGTAACTAAAATTATTTTCTTTTGACTTTTTGCTTCTTCTTTATTAAGTAATTTACTAATTGCTTTGGCCTCCTGAAGTGTATTAAAAACAGGCTTAGTTGTGTAAAGATTTTTAATTGGAATACCCATGTTGAGAGCTTCAACTATATAAATATCACCTTCTGGAGGTAAATTAGAATGAAAGGGAGTTGCTCCACCTGTGAAAATTAATTTATTTGATTTTTTAGCTCTAAAAAGTTCTATCCCAGCAAGAAATCTATCAGGATCAGACCATTCAATTATTTTTGAATCGCCAGGAGGTAAATGCCTGCCTCCACTTAATACTACAATTCCATCAGCGGAATCAATTAAAGAATAATCAATTCTTTTCCATGGATATTCTAATAAAATCCATAATGTATGAGAAAAAAAATAATTACTGAAAGTTAATAAAAAAATAAGTGCAGCATAAATATATTTTTGTTTTTTATTAATAATAAATAAAGATAATAAAATTAATACGATCCCTAAAGGAGAAAAAATTAATGGCAGTAGCTTACTTAAAAAATACGTAACAATCAAAATAACTACTAATAATTTAGTTCAATTAAGAATTATTATTAATTTATTTTTCATAAATCAACACTTTAGTTTGATATCTTTTTTTAATAAGATTATTTAGTTAGTAGTTGGTGCCATTTATGGGCAATATTTTTAGAATTAAAAAATTCTTTTAATAGAAATGAATTATCTACAATTCTTCTCATTTTAGGTTTGTTTTTTATTAATCCTCTCAAATTTTTTGTCCATTCATCTATATTTTTTGGAGCAACTAAAATTCCTCCTTTACCATTAAATAATATTTCTCTACATGCTGAAACATCAGATGCAATAATAGGTACTTTTGCTGCCATGGCCTCTATAAGAACCTTCCCAAATCCTTCTGCTTCAGTAGTTGAAAAAGCAAAGATGTCAGATTCTCCTAGAATTAATGGAATATTGTTACTTGGACCATAGAATATTTCTTCTTCATTTAATAATAATTTTCGAGAGATTT
>MDTB01063448.1_pt1 | contig 10811 bp, 15 predicted proteins | sample 811161 | NCBI WGS metagenome assembly MDTB01 (sample SAMN05326650, study PRJNA326480) | marine metagenome | isolation source: seawater | place: Mediterranean Sea | collected 2009 | reverse complement strand
CATGATTGTTATGAAAAAATGTTGTTTTTTGGAATAAAGACAATTGTTTTTACAAAAGAACCCAATTTCTATGTTAATAATCTTAAAAAAGACCATAATAATAATAACAATCATGATATTACAATTGTTAAGTATAATATAGATGAATTCAATCCAAACGTCGTGACAGCAGGACAAAGATGGATTTCAAAAACATTAAAATAAAGATATATTTGTAAATAATATTTTTTTTCTAAATAATTAATATATGAAATCTAAAACAAAAAAATGTGCTGGCTATTGGCTGAATGATGATATGACAATTGGTGCTCCTTCAGCTTATTATTTGTATCCTCGTTCTAGTATTATTAAGACTCCATTGCGAATGGCTAATTCTGTTGGTATTATTGATACTGGTTATAGAGGAAATTTAGGTTGTGTCGTTGATTGTTTTAAAGGATATGGAACTAAAGCGGATGATGTTGATAGTACGAGAAATCATTATTCTGTTGAACAGTTCACTCGTTTGTTTCAGGTTTGTGCTCCTAATCTTGGTCCTGTAAGAGTTGTATTGGTTGGTAGTGTGGCAGAGCTTGGAACTACACAACGTGGTGAGGGTGGTTTTGGTAGTACTGGGGTTTAGGATAAAAGTTATTCATAATAGATGTTAATAGCAAAATATTTTTTACTGATAGGAAAAAATATTTTGTTTATATATTGTATAATGGCTCGTTCTTTAGCACAAGCTGGTGGCCGCAGACGCCGTCGTAGTGGATCTAAATCTCGTCGTGGAAAGAAATGTAAGACTTGCAAGCCCATGAAAAGCAGACGCCGCCGTAGTGGCAAGCGTCGCAGTGGCAAGCGTCGCAGTGGCAAGCGTCGCAGTGGCAAGCGTCGCAAGACTTCTAAGTTTTTAGGTCTCTTTTAATTAAAATATATATAAAATGGTAACAATAGTATTTTATATATATAAACTAAAGTGTTACTATAGTTTCTTTGTTTAATTTGTTAGTTACTTCTTTTATTTCTTCGTTGCCTACTTCTTCGTTGTCTTCCCTTTCACATATTAAATTTGGTTCACTTGTTTTGTAATACGTAATATTACAAAGAATATATAACGATGGAATAAAACACATTATAGAACCAAACATGATTGGATATATTGATGAAATAAACGCATAAATTAACCATAATATACATCCTATGGTTTGTAAAGAAAACATCGGTATTGAAAGGGATGATAACTTACTATAATCTTTAGAAGATACTATAAGATGAACTTTTCTTGCTTGTGGATAGACACTTATATTAATTACGACAGCTGCTAAATAACCGACTCCTTCTACTAAAACTCCTTCCATTCTAATATTTATTTGGATTATTTATTTGGACTAATAATATAAATGTCTCAATTTAGTAGTTCTTGTGATTATTGTAGTGATAAATTATTTACAATTGATGTTTCGGGTGAAAAATTACAACTATTAAATAGTCAAAACTATTATACTTGTTTAAAGTGTGAAAAATTAGACTTATGTTATGAATGTTATACTAAATTATTTGATGATAATAATGGAAATCTATTTTTAGAAAAAGTAAATAATTCTATTTTATATAAATTCCCGAATGGTTGCGTATGCCAAAAACATGATTGGCATCATTGTGACGCATACAGGTTACCGCTGTATTTTACGGAAAATAAAGAAGACTATTTAATGTGTGGTTTTGACTATGATTATAATTATGATTTAGATGAACAAATAATAAATGACTATTTTGATATTCAAAACATTATGAGTTTTGGAGAATCTTGTTATGAACAATAAATGTATTAAAAATATTGTATTAAAAATATTTTTAATATTATTAATAAATGGACTGTTCTAGTAATGAAACTTGTTACTATGCTGTATATTCTGAAAAACATGCTGAACGTAATCGTAATAAAGATAATGTATCATGGATAACATCTATTGATCATAACAATTCCTATCAACGTGATAAGACAAAAATTCAAAAGGGATATAGTACTTATAAATGTCATTTGTCAGATGCTGAAGTAAAATGTACCGCTGTTTATAGGTGTGAAAATTATATTAGTGGACAAGATGTATTGGAACGTGATTATTTGTGGGATGACGCAGTAGTTGTTGGTGTTGTTGATCAATGGATTCGAACCGAATAAGTATTTGAATGTTGATTGTATAAAAAATATTAATATTATTGTATTTTAATATTTTTTGCTTTTTGCTTTTTGCTTTTTGCTTTTTGCTTTTTGCTTATTGCTTTTTGCTTTTTGCTTATTGCTTTTTGCTTTTTGCTTATTGCTTATTGCTGTGGTGTGGATTTATGGTATCATATTAGACATGTTTTTTGCGGTATTGTCTCTTTTTTTTTGACGATACTTCTTGCCAATTCTCATGATGTCTCATTACTACCTCGCGAATCGGATTATATTTATCTGTCTCACGGACTGCCTTTAGGAATGTCTCATACGGTGTCGGTGGCTTTAGTGTAGATGTATCCTCATTATCCAATACTAGTTTTAGTAGTGAAATTGAGAAACCAGCCAACATCTGCGTATTCGGTGTGTTACTCTGAACCTGGAATCCTTGGGTTCCCGTGTGTCTTACATTCCAGTAAACCATTGTTGGTGGAGTCCATGGACTACCTGTAGTAGCCATACCAGCATTAAAGAATGCCTGTTGGATGAGGTTATGAGTAGTTAGTTCATGTAGTGATGGTGATGTAGTAAAACTATTGTTAGTATGTTTATTTAGTGTACTATAAAGTGTGTGTGTGTGTTCTGTTCTCCATGAAGAAACACTGTGTGCTGAATCAAACTGCATGTCACTAACAACAATGAGTTTCTTTGGCATCTGGTCTTGTGTCAGCTTATTTTTGATTCCTACATCTAGAATCAACTGAATCGCCGAGAGGAAATTAGTTGAACCACCCCATGGAGATTTCAAAAGATAATCCACTTTTTCCATCAAACTTAGCACGTTTGGAATTTCTAGGAGCTGTGGATTCGACTCAAATGAAATAAACTTGTTTGACCATGGAGCTGGCGCTAGTGACGAAATCATCATGGCTAGAGCTGCGGCTACTTGGATTGGCTCACCCGACATTGAACCGGAGAAATCTGCTAGAACAAGTGTCTGGTCTAGTCCAGAGTTATTTTTTACTTGCTCCTTGTAATGTTTTTCATGGTCACTCCATTGGAGTTCATACAATCTTTCCTCCGCATCTGTTAGCTTTGATACTGAAGTACTACACATTGAATTTGTCATGAACTTTGCCATGATTTCATGGAGAAACAACTGTTTGCCGTGAATTTTTGTTAGACCTTTCTCGGCAAGATTAAGATGTGTTGTGAAATTGGTCTTACATTGTTCTCTGTCTTCGTCATTTGGGTATCGAGGCATGTTTTTCTTATCAATGTTTAGGAACGCCTTACGATTGTTGCTCAAACACTTGCCAGGAACAAGATTAAACTTAATCTTGCTGAATTCCTTCGCACACATAAAACGCTCAGTGAGATTGATTTCTTGGGTCAATGGAGAAATTACTTCTTTGCGGAACGTTTTGTGAGTAGTTTCTTTTAGTGTAGTCTGTGGCATTTTGTGCCAAGAACCATATTTATCAAAGTATAGTTTTGCCATTGACAATGATACTTTGTACTTCTTGTCCAATGACTTTCCTTCCTTTGGAAAATATTTCGCAGCTAGACTGATATTAATCTTCACACTCTCTGTGTCGTCGTAACAATCTTGTGAAACATGGTCCCACTCTTCGTCACTACGAACTGATTTTATATCTTCATGAAGTTGGTCTACCCAGATATTGTAGATTTTATTAATCATATTTTCTGCTTCTGGATGTGAGGAATATGTAGTCTTGGTGAGCTCGATAATATTCTGGAAATCCTTCCAATAACCATATTCTGGGATGTGTTCGAGGAGATCGATAATTACTTTTGGCCTGTGGTGGGCTGTGGCGAACAGAAGATGATACATTGCTGCGCGCTCACCCTTGCCGTCTCCGCGACACTCTCTTGTATGGAAAATAAGTGCGAAGAAATCTTCGATATCATTGTTTGTTACGTCTTTGGAATGAAATACATTATCGGTATATGAATGAATGCTGGCTGGGGTCGTGCCACGCAAAATATCGGCGAATGCTACTGAAAGATATCCTTCTACATCGCGTGAACCATCTCCTTTCACGCCATGAGTACTGAATTCAACTGCTCCATTTTCGCCATATTGTTTTGTCTGGCGACTGCCAAACTGACTGGTCATAGCATCTACAAACGGGGACGTCATTTAACTATACTTGTTATGGTCTCTTTAAGTCAATTTAATTAATATCTTCTACGTGCTTTGCTCTTTCTGCTCTTTCTGCTTTTTCTGCTCTTTCTGTGCTTTTTGCTGTGCTTCTTGCTCTGCTTTCTGCGTCTGGATTTCTTACCACCAGAATGGGGCATTCCTGAATGGTGCTTTTTGTGCGTTCCTGAATGTGTCATTCCTGAATGTGTCATTCCTGAATGGGGCATTCCTGAATGGGGCTTTCCGTGCGGTCCGGGCATTTTTATATACTTAGGAGAGAAGAAAAACTTTTCCTAAAATTAAATTAAATTGAGATACTTTTCTTTCTTTCATGTATAGTAATAAAGTATGCCTATCAATCTTGGTTTGTGTTGTATGAATACTCATCTTCGAACGAAGGGAATTTTCAGTAGCAGAACTTGCCGATTAGATACTTTGAAAAAAGATGGATTTGGATTTCCACATCTAAAAAAATTAAGTATGCAGAATTTGGATGATCTTATAAAACTTCTGGAGTGGAATAATGAAAATGGTATTAAAGTTTTCCGCATGAGTAGTGAACTGTTTCCACATATTTCTAATTATACTGTATTTGAATGGGATAGAGAAGCAGCTGAAGAATATTTTCGATTGGAATGGTGTCGCGAACGTTTGGCTGAGATTGGTAAACGCGCAAGGGAACTTGATATTCGCTTGACATTTCATCCAGGACAATATAATCAATTGGGTAGTCCTAAAACACTTGTTGTAGCCAAAACTAAATTGGATTTGGATTGGCATTGTCGTGTTTTGGATATGATGGGTTGCGATGAACAAAGTGTTGTAGTTATTCATGGAGGTGGCATGTTTGAAGGTAAACCTGAAACTTTGGCGAGGATTGAAAAGACCTGGGGAGAGTTATCAGAACATATTAAAGAGAGAATTGTATTGGAAAATTGTGAAAAGTGTTACTCTGTTGAAGACCTTTTGCCTCTCTGTAAAAAATTGATGATTCCTCTTGTTTACGACACACATCACTATACATGTTACAGTAAATTACATCCTAATGAAAAACAGAAACCAATTGAAGAATTGTTGCCGGATGTTCTTCTTACATGGAGTATGCGTGGTATTAAACCTAAATTTCATATTAGTGAACAGGGTTCTGGTAGAATTGGACATCACAGTGATTTTATTGAATGTTTGCCGAAACATTTGATTGATTTAGCCGATAAAGGTTGTGAATTTGATTTGATGGTTGAGGCGAAAATGAAAGAACAAGCTGTTATGATGCTTAGAAATCGTTATCCTTCCTGGTGCTGTTGAATGTTTTGTTTAAAAAAAATTGAGTTTTGATGACTATTTTTCTTTTTTTTATACAAAAGATATGGCACACCTTATGAGACGTTCATCATTTTATATGGCTCCTGAAGTTTTGAAACATCATATTGATAAAGTTAGGTTTAATATGAATGATATGTGGAACTGGTTTAATGGAAAAGTTAATTCTAAGAGAGAAGTTAAACGTTATCAATTTGATCCTAAAAATATTAAATTATCTAATATTAATCGTGCTAATGGTCAAAGTAATTCTCTCTACTATGGAGCTAAAAAATATTATGCTTTCTATTCAATTCGACAACATGAATCTGAAAAGAGTATACATTGGAGAGATTTTAACAAGCGTTTTACTAACTGGAATAGAATGTTAACAGCATGCCGTATGGAATGTAATCGTAGGGGGTATTCAAAGGAGGAGACTAAAAGTCGTTTGCGTAAAATTATGGGTCAGAGGCCTTATTACGATGACAATACGTTTGAATTTAAAAATAGGTGGGGCAAAAAAGTAGATGTTACTGATGCTTTTGATGTTAGTGTTTATCCAAATCTTGATGTTGTTATTAATATGATTAAGAGAGATTGGCCTGACGCACAGTTTGCTGGTGTTGTTGTTAAATTTAATGAGTCTGGTAAGGTTGTTAAGAATTAATACTAATAAAATATTTTGAGTTATTTTATTACTATATTTTTTTATTAAGTAATATGCTAGTAGGGATTGTTAGAGAGATAGTAGTTGCATTTATGATAATTGTTACGGTTATGATGCTGATATTGTTTCTACAAGCGATTGAAATTGAAGAACTAATATTTCTTATATTACTATTGGACGATTAGGTATTAGTATTTTAGTATAAATTATATGAAACAAAATATAATTATAATATAATATGGAGTTTGAATTAGAACAAGATGTTGCTACTTTTTTTTTGGTGTATTTTACTAGTTTAATGATATATGTTACAGTTTTTTCTGGACTTGACTTTAAAACGAATGATTTTTATAGAATGAAATGGAACTCATTAAAGTTTTCTGATAAACTAAAATTGGTTATCAATAACGTAGTACATAATATTCTTTTCTTTTTTTCTTATATTACACCTCTTTTTATTATATATGCTTTTAAAAGCGGATTAATGTATAAAAATCTTGGGGTTTTTAATGTATTATGTGGTTCAAACCTGTTAGTTTTATTTATTAGTTATATGGGTTGGAATGATAATGGAACATGTTTTTTAACCGTATGGCATAATAATCTTATTGGTATTCATAAGGAATATGCTTATCGGGATTTTTATTCTATTCTTGCGAATGAATATTTTACCATTCGAAATCCATTAAGAAATAAAATTTATTATAATGTATTATATGTATTTGTAATTATAGTTGGTCGCATTTTGTATGTTGTTAATAACTCTGTTGACCCTAAAAATACATATCTTATTAATAAATATGTTGGGGGTGGCAAGCGCATGATTGGTGGTGCTATTAATAGTATGAATCCATTCTCTTAATTATTATTTATTAATTATTAATTATTAATTATTATAATTTTTTGAGACCTTTTAATTTCTATAATATAAACAATATATTATGGAAACAACAAAGAGTAATGAATCATCTAAGATTGTAAAAAAACGATGTTTAGTATGTAATAAAAAGGTTGGATTAGTTGGAGGATTTACTTGTAAGTGTGGTGGATTATTTTGTGGTCTTCATCGTAGTGAAAATGATCATGATTGTAGTTTTAATTTTGCTGATGTTCAAAATGAAAAACTAGCTGAAAAACTTGTTATTGTAGGAAATGCTAAAGGCCTATAGTGTTTTAAATCGGTGGTATATCGATTTCATCCTCTACTTTTTTATTTACATAATATAATGGAAAGCATTAATAGAAGTAATTCTACTGATTATTTTACTCCTGAAGGGCCAGAAGCAGATGCTGATGATTTTGGTAAAGATAAGGATAAGATGTTAACCCGATTAAAAAGTGTAAGTGATTCTGGTATTAAAGAATATGCGTTTCAGGGTGTTAAGACTGGAGAAAGAAAAAAGAGAGAAAATATTGAAAAACGTATCGACAGAATGTTAGTTGAAAAGGCTAGAGAAAATGAAAAAAAAATGGTCGAAATAAGAGGAAAAATGCGCAATTTATACTTGATAAATGGAGACCCTATGTATCCACCTCATAGTGGTAGTCGCGGTGTTGCGGAATTTAATACATTATTACAACAAAGGAAGTCTATGTTTGGATTTACAAACAACTTTGATGATTATAGAAATATTATGGATTTACATGTTTTAAAAGATATGTATATGAAAATGAAAAGTGTTTATAGAGAGAAACAACCAACTAAAAAAGTTTTTGAAAGGCCAGTGAATCATTTAAAAAGGGAATCGATGGGTATGTCACTACATAAAAAAATTAGTACAGAAAATTATAGAGAGATGCGAAATAAAATGGCTGAACGGGCATTATCGGTTGATACTTTTCGTGATAACGCAACTAAGATGTTGTTACCATTAGCTAGTAGAAATGTTAGGAAAAAGGTTACAGCAAAAATGAATGAAAAATATAGGGGTGGTCGTTCAAGACATAAGGGCACGAGGCGCAAGGGCAAACGAAGTAGCAAGGGCACGAGACGCAAGGGCAAACGAAGTAGCAAGGGCACGAGACGCAAGGGCAAACGAAGTAGCAAGGGCACGAGACGCAATGGCAAACGAAAGAGATTATGAGTCTGGTCTAGGTGAAAGTGGGATTGTAGCTACTGGTATTGGGTTTGGCGATAGTCTTCGCATTGCGGTTTCATAGACACTTAATAGCTCCTTTTCTTCAGGTGTTTTAATATTATCCAAGTCTAAACGGTCTTTCATCTTTTCTAATGTCTTTCGCATTGATTTTTTCTTATCATTAGATGTCATGTCTTTGACACCTTTTGATGATATATACATCATCGCAAATATTGTTATTGCGGTTATGGCTACTATGATCCAAGCATACATGTTGTTTTTATTTGACCTATTGCGTGTCATTGCTATGTTAAGGAATACCGGTATTAAACAACCAATTGAAATAAAGACTGCCTCCATGACAGGAAGATAATATGGCAGGTTTTTGATGTATTTGGATTCGTCTATTGTGTCGTCTCCAGTATCTATACCATCGTACGCGGTCATAAATATAAATAGATTTACAATACCTGCTCCAAGAAGAGCACCTATGAAATCGGAGAATGTATTACCCAACATTGCCTTGGAGTCATCGATGACATCATATTTACGTTTTATATTGGAGACATATTCGGAGGTGAGTTTCTTGTCTTCTAATATTTCTTTGGGGATATCTAGTTTTGTTCCTTTAAATTTATTAATTGCTGAAGAGAGGTCTTTGAGGTTTTTGTTTTTTGCGATCTCATCTTTGTGACGGAGTGTTTGGTTAATTACCTTGCGCCACGGTTCTTGAGTCCACTTGTTAATAATCTGTAAATTTTTTTGTATGTTAGATTGATGATTCTTAAATCTTTTGTCTACAGAAAAAGGAGAGAGAAATAGTTGGAGGAATGAGTCGTCTAATGCGTCTATACCTAACTTCATTCCGAAATTATCCAAGTAACCGAATATGATAGAAGATACACCTAAAGCCATAAACAATCCTGAAATGGAGAATTTCTTTCCTTTGATATAATTATTTAATCTCTCTGGAGAGAGAATATATGTGTTTGTTAAGAGAAGTATTATTCCTATCATTAACATGTAGAGAATACCACCATATTTACTTTGTCCTGATATTACTATTAAGGATATGACGTAGCAACCTACGAAAAAACAGAGCATTGCTAATGCTGGGAGAAAGAAACGTTGGTTTTGGGTGTGTGATAAGTTTGGATTGAAGAAACGAATTGATATTAGTGCTCCTATGAATATTAGGACTAGAAATGATAAAAAGAGCCCTCGCATGTATATATATCTGTATAGATAATTATTGTGTTTTTGTGTCATATTTGTGTGATATTGTGTGTGATATTGTGTGTGATATTGTGTGTGATATTGTGTGATATTGTGTGATATTGTGTGTGATATTGTGCGTGTTTTTGTGTTTGATAATAATGTAGGTAATTAATTATAAATTTATTGAGGGAAAATTATAAAGGGTAATTGGAGAGAAATGCCGTATGGTCTTGGGAATATTGAACAAGAGTTTATGGGTGTTGGCCGTGGTCGCAATCAATATTATAATTGTCAACTATTTCTTATCATTATCTTATTCAGTGTGATGATTTCAAAAGGGTTCGTATTCTGGATTAGCATGATTATTGATGAAAGTTATTTAATGGCTTTGGGTATTTATAATGGAGGAAATTGTAGGTATTCCTTTGAAGAAAATCGATGTTTGTTTACCGATTTGGGTTCATCTATAAATCTAATTGAGATTAGTCGTGATTATATAAGAAATGGTGCCTATATTAAAGTAGATAACGATGGAAGACATATTCACTACTGGTCTCCTGTTATGAGGAAAACTGTAAGATATCTGGGTTCTCCAAGTAGGCAATATGATATTTATGTTATTAAGCAGTTGGAAGGTAGTTGTAATGGATGTTTGGTGGAAGGTGTGAATACATCTGATAGATGGGTTTCTATTAATTATATCAAGCCGGTTGTTTTGAAGAGATTGGATGATGTATTTTTCAGAGGTGTCGATGGGGATTTTGTTGTTGAGGATATGTGGTTTAAGAGAGAAACTGTGTATTATGCTCCATATATTATTTTAACTGGAATGGCGTGGATTGGATATACGTTGTTGTTTTAAATAAAATATTAGTTTAATATAAATGGGTAAGACTAGGAAGGGATTTAAAAATAGAATAAAGAGTGGTGAAAAAAAGAGAGAAAAAAGGAAGAAACGATGTATGACTGTAAGAAAGGTAATGCGTGGTGGATTTATGGAAGATGGTGGTTTATCTTTTTTACAGACAATAATGTTGGCTATGAACGAGCACTATGGAACAAATCAAGACTTAGTACCGCATTTAAAAGAAGCATTAGGAGAGAAGGTATAAGATGATAATCCATTATATAATAATATTTGTAGTATATAATGGATACGTTGATGTTGCTTTTTGTGTTAGATAGTGTGTTATATTCAGTGATGAATGTAGTGAGAAAAATGATATACTTAAAAAT
>MDTB01054884.1_pt1 | contig 10811 bp, 9 predicted proteins | sample 811161 | NCBI WGS metagenome assembly MDTB01 (sample SAMN05326650, study PRJNA326480) | marine metagenome | isolation source: seawater | place: Mediterranean Sea | collected 2009 | reverse complement strand
TATACAAACACTTTCATCCCATGATACTTTCATATCCTTCTCCTCTGATTTTTTTAACTTCGACCTTTATTTTACCGAAAAAACTATAGTCTGCAAAGCCTTATATATAAAGCAATATATTAAGATTTTTTAAATGAAAGACTCAAGGAGTTTATGCAAAATCTTTTAAATGAGGGGCTTGGTCCATCATCAAAAACATGGCCTAAATGACTTCGACATTTTGAACATTGAACCTCAACTCTTCGCATTCCGTGGCTATTATCCTCTAAGAAAAGTATATTTCCCTCTTTTGCTTGCGAAGTAAAACTTGGCCATCCAGAGCCAGAATTAAATTTGTCTTTGGAATTAAAAAGATAGCTACCACAGCATTTACAAAAATACTTGCCGCCTTCAAAAAACTTGTCGTAGCTACCTGAAAAAGCCGGCTCTGTACCTTTTTGTCTACAAACAAAAAATTCTTCCTTTGTTAAAACTTCTTTCCAATCTTTTTTCATTAAAACTTAAAAAAAAATATTTAATCTAAACCCTTCATTGTTAATTTAATCCTTCCTTGTTTATCTATTTCAAGAACTTTTACTTTAACAATTTCCCCTTCCTTAACCTTGTCAGTAACATTTTCAACTCTTTCTTCGCATATTTGAGAAATATGAACTAATCCATCCTTCCCTGGAAGAACTGTAACAAACGCACCAAAATCCATAATTTTTGCAACTTTACCTTCATAAATTTTATCAACTTCAACGTCAGCAGTTAATTGTTCAATTTTAGTTTTTGCTAGTTCTACGGCATCTTTGTCGACTGCTGATATTTTAATCATCCCAGTATCATCTATATCAATAACTGCTCCTGTTTCTTCTGTTAATGATCTTATTGTTGCACCACCTTTTCCAATAACATCTCTTACTTTATCCGATTTAACTTGTATGGTTACAAACCTTGGAGCATTCTCAGAAACTTCCTCTCTTGGAGAGTTAATAACTTTATTCATTTCTCCTAAAATATGCACTCTTCCCTCTTTTGCTTGTGCCAAAGCTATTTTCATTATCTCTTCGGTAATTCCATTAATCTTAATATCCATTTGAAGAGCTGTTACACCGTCATTTGTTCCAGCTACCTTGAAATCCATGTCGCCTAAATGATCCTCATCTCCAAGAATGTCTGACAAAACAACAAATTCTTCATTTTCCTTTATTAAGCCCATTGCAATTCCAGCTACTGGCGAAAATATTGGAACACCTGCGTCCATAAGAGATAAACTTGTTCCGCAAACACTTGCCATTGAACTTGATCCGTTTGATTCAGTAATTTCAGAAACTACTCTTATAACATATGGAAAATCATCCGGTGACGGCAGAACAGGAACTATTGCTCTTTTAGCTAATTTTCCATGTCCTATTTCTCTTCGCTTTGGAGAGCCTACAAAACCTGTTTCTCCGACTGAAAATGGAGGAAAATTATAATGAAGCATAAACTTGTCTTCATATTTACCATCTATTGCATCGATTATTTGACCGTCTCTATCAGTGCCTAAAGTTGCAACTACAATTGCTTGAGTTTCTCCTCTTGTGAATAAAGCACTTCCATGAGTCTTTGGTAATAAATCTACTTCTATTGAAATATTCCTTACAGTTTTGTTATCTCGACCATCAATCCTAGGTTTACCTGCTAATATATTTTTTCTTACAATGTCTTTTTGCAAGTCATGGATTGAATTTTCAATGCAATCTTTTTTACAATCTTCTCCGGTGTTGTATTTTTCAACCGCTCCTTGTCTTATTGAAGATATCTTTAAATTTCTCTCTGCCTTGTCTGATATTAGATAGGCTTCTGTTATGCTTTCTTTATAATTGTTATAAACTTCCATTTCTAAATTTTCATTTTCATTAACTGGCTTATCCCAAATATAATCCTTAACTCCAAATTCATTCGCAAATTTATTAATCTCATCTATTAAAACTTGCATTTCACTATGACCAAATGATACTGCTCCCAGCATTATATCCTCACTTAGCATTTTTGCCTCAGATTCAACCATAAGTACACCATCTTTTGTGCCTGCAACCATAAGATCTAAATCTGAAGAAGATAGTTCAGTTTTACTTGGATTTAATAAATAAGAACCATCTTTGTAACCAACTTTTGCTGCTCCAAGCGGGCCTTGAAATGGAACACCAGATATTTTTAATGCTGCTGACGCACCAATTAGAGAAGCAACATCAGCGTCTATTTCGGGATTTAAACTCATTACTGTACATATAACTTGTACTTCATGAGTAAACTCTTTTGGAAATAATGGTCTTATAGGTCTATCAATTAATCTAGAAATTAAAGTTTCTTTTTCAGCTGGTCTACCTTCTCTTTTAAAGAAACCCCCAGGAATTTTACCGGCAGCATAAGTTTTTTCTTGATAATTAACTGTTAATGGAAAAAAGTCTCTAGCCTGCCCATCATTTTTTGCAACTACTGTAGTTAATACAACTGTACCGCCAATATTTACTATTACAGCGCCATCTGCTTGTCTCGCAATTTTGCCTGTTTCTAAAATTACTTCGTGATTTCCATACTGGAACTTATTTTTTATTGATTTCATAGAACTCTCTTTTGGTTATCTTCTTAAACCTAATGACGAGACTATTGTTTGATATCTATCAATATTCTTTCTCTTCAGGTAATCAAGTAGCTTTCTTCTAGTATTCACCATTTTCAATAATCCATGACGTGAATGGTGGTCTTTTTTATGAACGCTAAAGTGATCTGTAAGAAAATCAATTCTTTTGGATAATAACGCTATTTGTATTTCTGGAGAACCTGTATCTTTATCTCCTTTTTGATATTGCTCTATAACTTTAATTTTTTCTTCTGTTGATAATGCCATATTCTTCACTTATTCTTAATTTAAGGCCGCATTCTATCACGTTATATTCATGATACAAACACTAAGTTTTACAATAATATTTTTCTTGGTAAAAGCTCAAAATTCTCACTTATTTCTCCAATTCCTATAAACATATCATAAGAATTATAAATTTTAACAGTTTTAGTTGGGTTTTTATTAGTTTTAATTTTGTTTCCATTAAGAATTTTACTTACATCTTTTTCCAAAAGTTTATGGGAGGGAATGTTATTAAGTAATAAATCTACATTTATTACATATTTATCTGATATTTCTTGTGTTGTGCTTGATAACAAACTATCCAAATTTACTGATTTAGAAATTTCTATATCTCCTATTTTTGTTCTTTCTAAACTTGAAACCAAAGCCCCACATCCAATTTCTTCACCAATTTTTTCAGCCAGCGTTCTAATATAGGTCCCTTTAGAACAATTAACTTTTAAAATTAAATTTTTACTGTTATCAAATTCTAGATTAATATCATATATATTGATATTTCTTGAAGATCTATTTACTTCAATGCCTTTCCTAGCATATTCATATAAACGAGTACCTTTGTATTTTAATGCAGAAAACATCGGGGGTGTCTGCTCAATACTTCCCAAAAACTTTTTCTCTATTTTTTTTAAATCAATATTTTTTATATCAGGGATCTGCGATGAAGATGTTATTTCGCCAGTGATATCTCCAGTTGTTGAGGTTAACCCTAGCTTTATAGTTGCTTGATAAGATTTATCAGCATTTAAAAAAAATGAACATAATTTTGTAGCTTTATTTAAAAATACTATTAAGAGACCGCTTGCCAAAGGGTCAAGAGTACCTGAAAAACCTCCTTTTTTTTGGTTTAATTTTTTTTTTATTTTACTAAGTGCGTGATTTGAAGATACTCCAGAGGGTTTATTTAGTATTATGCAGCTTTGTTTAAAATCAAACATATTAATTAAGGCTTTTATTTATTAATTCTTCAAGATCAAAGGCTTTTGATTCAGTGTTATCATATATAAATCTTAAATTAGGTACTGATCTTAAATTCGAATTCTTTGATAACTTCTTTTTAAAAAATAATTTTGATGAATTAATAGCTTTTGATAATAACTCAATATCTTTTACACTTTTATTTTTTTGATTAAAGATAATAAAAAATATTTTTGCATTTTTTAAATCTTTCGATACTAAAACTTCCGTAATAACAACATTTTTTATTCTTGGATCATTAACTTCGCTTTGAATAATTTGGGCAATCTCTTTCTTTATGACTGAGCTAATCCTATAAACTCTTTGATTATCAGAATCATATTTCATTATTCTATTTTTCTTGCAATTTCTATTCTCTGGAATACTTCGATATTATCACCAGTTTTTACATCATTGTAGTTCTTTACGGCTATTCCACATTCTGTTCCTAACTTAACTTCATTTACGTCATCTTTATGTCTTCTTAAAGATTCAAGTTCTCCTTCATATATAACAATGTTGTCCCGTAAAACTCTTATCGGATTTCCTTTTTTTACAACACCTTCTACAACTTGACATCCAGCAACAGCACCCATCGCTGACGATTTAAAAACATCTTTAACTTCAGCTAAACCTAATATCTCTTCCCTGGTTTCAGGTGCAAGAAGCCCACTCATTCCAGCTTTCACGTCATCTATTAAATCGTAGATAATACTGTAATATCTTAAATCAATACTCTTTTCTTCAACGGTTTTCCGTGCTTGGCTATCTGCCCTGACATTAAAGCCTAAAATTATCGCGTTAGAAGCTTCAGCAAGAGCAATATCAGATTCGTTAATTGCTCCAGCAGAAGAACTAATAATCTTAACTATTACTTCATCAGTATTAAGTTTTGATAAAGATTCACAAATTGCTTGGGAGCTTCCTTGAACATCTGTTTTTAATAAAATATTTAATGATGGAATTTCACCCTGCTTAAGATTACTAAATATATTATCTAGTGTTGGAGCCTGATACTGTGAAGCAAACTTATTATCTCTGATTTTTGTTTTCCTAAATTCTGCAATATCTCTTATTTTTTTATCATTGACAGCAGATAAAACTTCATCGCCAACTTCCGGAGCGCCAGATAATCCAAGAATGACTACAGGTGTTGATGGTGTCGCAGAACTTACTCTTTTCCCATCTTGATCTATCATTGCTCTAATTCTTCCAAATTCTTGTCCGCATATAATATTGTCTCCGGTATTCATACAACCTTTTTGAACTAAAATAGTTGCTGTTGCGCCTTTGCCTTTGTCTAAAGCGGACTCTAGTACAATTCCAGTTGCAGAACCCTTAGAAACAGCTTTTAGTTCAAGAACCTCAGATAATAAAGAAATTGAATCTAGCAGATTATCTATACCGGAACCTTCTTTAGCAGACACCTCTACAAATATATTTTCCCCGCCCCACTCTTCTGGAATAATTTCATATTTGGTTAATTCTGTTTTTACATTCTCTACATTAGCACCTTCTTTATCTATCTTATTTACTGCAACAATTATTGGAACTTCGGCTGCTTTTGAATGTTCGATAGCTTCAATAGTTTGTGGTTTTACCCCATCGTCTGCAGCAACCACCAAAATAACAATATCTGTGCAATTTGCCCCACGGGCTCTCATTGAAGTAAATGCGGCATGGCCAGGTGTATCTAAAAATGTCAATAATCCATGGTTTGTTTCTACTTGATAGGCTCCAATATGCTGGGTTATTCCTCCAGCCTCCCCTGAAGCAACTCTACTAGCTCTAATATAATCTAATAATGACGTCTTACCATGGTCAACATGCCCCATTATAGTAATAGTCGGTGGCCTAGACTCCAAATCATATTTATCTTCTGGTTCAATTGTTAAAAGATTTTTTTCAATATTTTCATAGTCTATTACTGTTACTTTATGGCCCATTTCTTCAATTACTAATGTAGCTGTATCTTGGTCTAGAGACTCATTTATAGTAGCCATGACTCCCATCTTCATCAAAACTTTTATAACTTCAGCTGACTTTACAGAAATTGCTGAAGCAATTTCAGATACGGTAATGTATTCACCAAGCTTTACATTATAGATTACAGGTTCTGTAGGTTTTTCAAACTGGTGCTTTTCTTCTTTGTTTTCACTCTTTGCTTTCTTAGTAGGATTTTTTCTTACAATTCTGTTTTCATCAGAAATATGAATTTTTTTTCTTCTTTTTTTTGACTTAATTACAATATTAGTTTTTTCTTCATTATTAATAAACTTTGTTTTTGATTTCTTTTTTCTTTTTTTGTTGTTATTGTCAGAATCCGAACTTTTTTCAGGGTCTTCAAGAATGTTCGTTTCTTCATGAGAATAATTTATATTTTTAGGAGCATCATTTTCACTATTATCTGAATTTGTATTTTCTATGTTATCTATATTATTTTCTTCGGTTACAAATCTTTCATCCGCGTGTAAAATATTAAATTCTTTGTTAGATTCAAGCTTTTCAGTAATTTGGTTATTTTTTTTTGAAAAAACTTTCTTTCTTCTTATCACGGTTGAATTTTTCTGTTTTTCAACAACATCTTTAACTTTTGAGTTTTCTTCCTCAAAATTCTTAGGTTTTGCAGCATTTGATGTTTGTTTTGTATTTTGACTATTTCTTACATAATTTAATAACTGCATTTTTTCTTCGTCGCTTATGAAATCATTCTCATTTTTTTTTGTTACACCGGCAAGTTCCAATTGATCAATTAGTCTAGTGACTGGTAGCCCTACTGTTTTTGAGAATTCTTTAATAGTTATATCTGACACTTTTATTTTACTCCCTCAAACATCGGAGCTCTTGCAGTCATTATAAGTTTTCCTGCTATTTCTTCAGTCATATCTTTTATTGGCATTAACTCGTCAATAGATTGGTCAGCTAAATCATCAATTGTAATTATTCCTCTGCATGCCAATTCAAATGCTAAATCATTTGTCATTCCTTCCATCTCTAAAAGAGCTTTTGAAGGTTCTGCATCCATATTTAGTGATTCAGGATTAATTGCTTGTTTTAACAAATAATCCCTAGCTTTACTTCTAATCTCTTCAACAATATTTTCATCAAGTGCTTCAATTTCTGTCATATCTTTTGGTGGGGCATAAGCAATTTCATCAATACTTGAAAAACCCTCTCTTGCGAGAACTAAAGCAATATCAGATTTGATATCTAAATGTTTCGTGAAATTTTCACTAATTTCTATTGTCTCTGCCTCACTTTTTTCATCGGCTTGTCCTTCAGTCATTACATTTAAATCCCAGCCTGTAAGCTGACTAGCAAGTTTAACATTTTGCCCACCTCTACCAATAGCCTGCGATAACTTTTCCTCTTCAACAGCTATATCCATACTTTTCGTGTCTTCGTCCATAACTATTGACAGTACAGTTGCTGGTGACATTGCATTTATAACAAATTGTGCTGGATTTTCATCCCACAAAATTATGTCTATTCTTTCTCCGGCAATTTCATTTGAAACGGATTGAACTCGCGATCCCCTCATACCAACACATGCTCCAACCGGATCCAATCTTGGATCATTAGATTTCACTGCTATTTTTGCTCTTACTCCTGGATCTCTCGCAGCACTTAAAATTTCAATCAAGTCTTGTCCGACTTCAGGAACCTCTAAACTAAATAAATTTATTAGAAAATCTGGATGTGTTCGTGATAAAAATAATTGTGGGCCTTTTACTTCTGCTCTGACTTCTTTTAGGAATGCTCTAACTCTATCGCCATTTCTAATAGCTTCTCTAGGAATAAGATCATCTTTTTCTATAAAACCCTCAGTATTATTTCCCAAGTCTATTAAAACTCCGTTATGTTCAACACGTTTCACAATACCCATTATTAGTTCACCAACTTTTCCTTCAAAAGATTCAACAATTCTTAGTCTTTCTGCTTCTCGAACTTTTTGAACTATTACTTGTTTTGCAGTATGAGCGGCAATCCTTCCAAAAGGAACAGATTCTATTTCTTCTTCAATTGAGTCGCCAATCTCGATTTCTTCATATTGTTTTGTGGCATAAGAATGAAGAATTTGAGCATCAGGCGATGCAAATTCCGGGTCATCATCTGATAAAACTATCCATCTTCTGTAAGTAGTATAATCGCCAGATGACCTATCGATAGAAACTCTTACATCAACATCTTTAGAATATTTTTTTCTAGTAGCAGTTGCTAAGGCAATTTCTATAGCATCAAAAATAATTTCTTTATCAACGCCTTTTTCATTTGAAACCGCATCAACCACATTTAAAATTTCTTTACTCATTTTAATCTCTCCAGACTATATCTTTAACCTTGCATTTTCTATAGAATCATATTTAATTTTATATGTTTCGTCGTTTTCATTAATGACTACGTGATCATTTGTAACGTCAATAATAAAACCTTTAATATTTTTTCTATTATTAACAAGCCATTTTAATTTTACTTTTACCTCTTTATTTATATATTTATTGAAATGTTCGCTTGTCATCAAAACTCTGTCAAAACCTGGCGAAGATACTTCTAATACGTAATTTGGATCGCATAGTTTCTCAGTATCTAAAAGATGAGTAACCTGATGACTAACTTTTTCACAATCATCAATTTTGATACCATCCTTACTATCAATATACAAAGTGAACTTGAGCGTATTATTTTGTTGTTTGACACTCAAACCCCACATCTCATAGCCCATGGCTAAAATCACTGGTTTTATGACTTGCGTAACTTCTTCTCTCAATTAAAATACCCCATCTAACATAATCTTACCCTTAGACGAAAAAAACCCCATATAGGGGCTCTAAAAAAATCCTCTAATATAAGGATTCACTAGTTTAAAACTGTAATTATAGTATATTTTGGAAAGCACAAAACATCAACATCTTTTGAATATTCACATAATTTCATCTATTTATAGAAAAAACCTATTAAATATATTGAACATATTAATTATTGCTATTTTATTTCTTAACATGCTATTTATTATCAATCTCTTTATTATTTCTTTTTCTCACATTTGGGTCTAAATATCTTTTTCTTAATCGAAGATTGATAGGTGTAACCTCTAAAAGCTCATCATCGTTTATATAAGACATCATCTGTTCTAAAGACATTTTTCTTGGTGGAACTAAAGTTACCGCTTTATCTGTTCCAGATGCTCGAACATTAGTCAACTGTTTGCCTTTTAACACATTAATTGCTAAATCATTTTCTTTGCTGTGTTCTCCCACTATCATACCTTGATAAACTTTAGTCTGAGGTTCAATAAACATTACTCCGCTTGACTGAAGATTAAAAATTGCATATGCAACAGCGACTCCGGTCTCTGTAGCAATTAAGGCGCCATTCCTCCTTGATCCCATTTCTCCTTTATACTTACCATATGAATGAAAGACTCTATTAATAACTCCAGTTCCTCTTGTATCAGTTAGAAATCTACTTTGATAGCCTATAAGGCCTCTTGAGGGGGCATGAAAAACTAATCTTACTTTCTCTCCCTCAGTTGAATTCATATCAATCATTTCTGATCTTCTTTGATTCATGCTATCTATAACAGTACTTGAAAATTCCTTATCAACATCAATTGTCACCTCTTCAATAGGTTCAAGCTTGTTATTTTCAGAATCTATCTTGAAGAGTACATTGGGTCTAGAAACAGTTAATTCAAAACCTTCTCTTCTCATCTGCTCAACCAGAACACCAAGCTGAAGTTCTCCTCTACCACCAATTTCAAAGGCATCTTTATTTTCATTTTCAGAGAAAGTTATAGCAACATTTACTTCCGCTTCAGCCATCAATCTTTCCCTTATAGATGTTGAAGTAACTTTTTTTCCTTCTAAACCAGCCAAAGGAGAATCATTAACTAATATTGTCACAGACATTGTAGGTGGATCTATTGGAGTTGATTGAATAGGGGTTGATACCTCAGAATCACATATGGTATCTGCAACTGAAGTTTTGGTTAGACCTGCTATACATATTATGTCTCCAGCATGAACAATGTTCACTGGAATTCTTTCAGCACCATTAAATCTTAAAAGTTTTGTTAATCGTCCTCTTTCTATAATCTCCCCATTCAAGTTTATGGATTTAACACTATCATTAACTCTTGCAGAACCTTGCTCAACTCTTCCAATTAAACATCTGCCAAGATATGGATCGGAATCCAAAAGTGTTGATAGCATTGCAAAAGGTTTATCATTTTCTACTTTTGGCGGAGAAACATAATCTAATATTAAATCTAATAAAGCATGTAAATTCTTTCTTTCATCTATTAGCTCTTTATTACACCAACCATCTCTTCCTGAAGCATACATAATTGGAAAATCAAGTTGTTCGTCGCTAGCATTTAGAGATACGAATAAATCAAATACTTCGTCAATAACCTCGTCGGGTCTGCTGTCTGATCTATCGACTTTATTTATAATAACAATTGGCTTTAGTCCTTGTGCCAAGGCTTTTCCCAATACAAACTTTGTTTGAGGCATTGGACCCTCTGCTGCATCGGTTAAAAGTATAACACCATCAGCCATGCCCAATACTCTTTCAACTTCTCCACCAAAATCTGCATGTCCAGGAGTATCTATTATGTTTATTCTAGTATTTCTCCATGATACAGAAGTTGGTTTAGCCAGAATTGTAATGCCTCTTTCTTTTTCAAGATCGCCAGAATCCATTAACCTTTCTTCTATTTGTTGATTTTCTCTAAAAGTACCGCTCTGTTTTAAAATTGAATCAATTAATGTCGTTTTTCCATGATCGACATGAGCAATTATAGCGATATTTCGCATATTTACTGACATAGGCACCTATTAAAATGATAAAAGAAATTAAAAATTGGTAGCGGAGGTAGGATTCGAACCTACGACCTTCGGGTTATGAGCCCGACGAGCTGCCAGACTGCTCCACCCCGCACCGTATGTAAGGAGTGTACTTA
>MDTB01028137.1_pt1 | contig 10811 bp, 10 predicted proteins | sample 811161 | NCBI WGS metagenome assembly MDTB01 (sample SAMN05326650, study PRJNA326480) | marine metagenome | isolation source: seawater | place: Mediterranean Sea | collected 2009 | reverse complement strand
CTGTACCCGTAATTGGGCCGGTTTATATTGCGTAAAGCTCATAATATTATTTCCTGGTTACTTGGCTGTTTTTTTACGCGTCGCAGTCTTTCTTTTTGCACGTGTTTTAGGAGCCGCTGCACCTGGAGCTTTAAAGGCCGGGATGTCTTTTTTCGCAGTTGAACGATAGTACTCAACTGCAGCACCAACACCGCTGCCTGGTTTGATACGAATACCTGCATCACGCATAGCCATTTCAACACCGCCTAAGGCGGCCATCATGCGTACATCGCTGTTGTCGCCTAGGTGACCAATACGGAAGACCTTACCCGCGACTTGGGATAAGCCTGCACCTAATGAGATGTTGTAACGGTGATAAGCAATATGAATGACTTCTGCCGCATTCACGCTGGGTGGTGCAAGGATTGCAGTCACTGTATCTGAGTACCATTTTGGTGCCGCTGCACATGGCTTCAAGCCCCATGCTTTAACTGCTCTGCGCACACCTTCGGCTAACCGGTGGTGACGTGCGTAGACGTTTTCCAGACCTTCATCAAATAGCAGATCAAGGGCTGCACGCAGGCCGCGGAGCATAGGAACTGATGGTGTGTAAGGGAAAAAACCGTCTTTGTTGGTGTTGATATGATCTTGGATATCAAGGAAACAACGAGGACACTCAGCAGTTTTTCGTGCCGCAAGTGCTTTTTGACTGAAACAGATCAGTGCCATACCAGCGGGTAGCATGAAGCCTTTCTGCGAACCACTCACAGCGACGTCCACACCCCATTCATCCATCTGGAAATTAACACTGGCAATCGAGCTCACGCCATCAACCATGTAGAGTGCTGGATGCTTAACATCTTTGATCGCTTTGCCGAGGGCGCCCATATCACTCATTACACCGGTCGCGGTTTCGTTATGACAGGCTACAACTGCTTTAATCTTGTGCTCTTTATCTGCCCGCAGAATCTTTTTGAATTCTGCAACTGGAACACCTTGACCCCATGTGACGTCTACCAGCTCGACTTCAATGCCGATACGTTTGGCAAGGTCATACCACAGATGGCTGAACTGACCGAAACGCGAGGTAAGAATTTTGTCGCCTGGTGACAAAGTATTGGCTAGTGCAATCTCCCAGCCCGCGGTACCGGTTGCAGGGAAAATAAAGCTTTGACCTTTTTTAGTTCCGAATACTTTATTGAGATCTTTAAGTAATGGCAGGACCAATTCTGGGAGATCAGGCGCGCGATGGTCTTCTTGTGGTACGACCATGGCATTCATTACTTCATTCGGAATGTGAGTGGGTCCTGGGGCGAACAAATAATTTCTACCAGGGAAAGCGAGTTTTTGACCAGGCATAGTAGTTACCTTTTAAAAGTGAGTTAAAGTTTTTTCGAGCTTGTCTATGATGATTAGTGTTAGTCAAGCTCCGAGATTTTGGTTTTTTCGATAATGCTTGGAGACACAGTCACATCGATTAAATGAATGCGCTCTTGAAAAACAGTCTTATGCGCAATTTTTCAACAGCGCCCGAAAAGTCCGCAATAATGCCACAAGGCCACTATAGCCTCAAGCATAAGCAGGCATTCTAGCTGTTTTTGGCTTAAACCCAAGCTTATTGTTGTGCCTTTGGAATGGCGTGCTGCAAGCGTGCGGCAAGTAGGGTGTTTTCCAGTAAACAGGCGACGGTCATAGGGCCAGTACCACCAGGCATGGGCGTTACCCCAGCGACAATCGGTTCCACGTTGTCGAAATCCACGTCACCGATAATGCGACCTTGTTGGCGTGTCACACCAACATCAAACACCATGGCCTCTGGTTTAACAAAATCACGGGTAATAATATGTGGCGAGCCCACGGCACTGATCAGGATATCAGCGCTTCTGCAAACCGCGGCTAAATCTTCTGTGCGTGAGTGTGCCAGCGTGACTGTCGCATCAATACCTTTTTCTGCCAACAACAGACTCTGTGGTAGGCCCACCAGAGATGAGCGCCCAACCACTACCGCATGCCGTCCACGCGTAGGGATGGCATACGCCTGAATGAGTTTCATGACCCCCAGCGGAGTGCATGGCACCATTTGTTTGTTGCCCTGCAACAGTTTGCCCATATTGACCGCACCGAGTCCGTCCACATCTTTACTGGCGGGTATTCTCTCGATGATTGCTTGTTTATTAATATGTTCGGGCAGAGGCAGTTGCACCAGAATGGCATGCACCTGTGGATCCGCTGCGAGGGCGTCAATTTCAGCTTCCAGCTGTTGTTGGCTGATGCTGGCAGCCAGTTGCACGTGTTTGGATTGCATTCCTGCCGCATGGGCTTCTTTATGTTTTTTGCCAACATAAAGCTGACTGGCAGGATTTTCACCAACTAGGACTGTGGCGAGAGTGATGTGAATATCTGGGAACTGCTCAAGTTGGCTTTTGATACGCTTGCGCATCTCAATGGCCACTTTTTTCCCATCTATAATCAAAATACCATCTCCCTGGTGAAAGGTGTTTGTTGGGTAAACACTGGCGCAGAGGATGACTACGCCAGTGCCGACTAATGCTTAATCAGACGGCTGCTTGTCGGGGTGCAGATAGATGAAGCTCTTGCCCAAACGCCCATTGTAGTTACCCGCTGAAATCATCATTAAACCCTCGGTATCTTTGGAGGCATTGATTGCTGCCTGGGTTGCTTTGATGATGCAATCCATGTCGCGTCCATTCATGATAATCTCCATCACAGAATTGACGCCCTCTGGCAGTCCATGCTCGACCGTAGGGTCATCTTGCAGTAACGGACAGAATTTCTCGTAAGTACTGGCGATCGTGAAATCGTAATCACTGCCTGCTTTTGAGCCGCTGCCCGCGATACCGCCTGGGAAAGTGGTAATGACACCATCCACTGGTAAGATGGCCTCGCAGCCTTTTTCCGCAGCAGCCAGCGCCGAGTCGGTATCTTTGCCGAAGAACCACAGGTTGCCACCCATCAGGCCATCCGCGCGACCAAGACGACGATCGAGTACGAATTCACCACCTAAAATTGGGATCCACCACATCTTGCGTCCATAACGCTCAATGCGCTTTTGATAGCCATTGCCGAAGTAAGCCACCTTACGACCCATATGGAAATACTCCTCAGAATCAATCAAGTTAAAGCAAGAGGCGGTTGGGCAGGTCATAACGTTTTGACTGATACGCACAAGTGCTGAGCGCTCCAGTGCTTCATTTCGATCTTTGCGAAAACGTGGGATGTGTAATTGCACAATCGCGCCAGGGCGACCATCTGGGGTGACAAAACTTTCGTCTCCACCTGGGCCTACATAACGATCCATGCCGGCCTCACAATCGCATAGTATTGAGCTGGAGCCGTTACCGGTGGCGGCATTGACGGCATGATCAACCCATTTGCGGTCTCTTGCTGTGATCAGGAACTCAACGTAGAGACTCTTAAATGCTTCCGCATAAGTATCATCAATTATGGCAGTCATTAGTCGCGTCCCCTTCCTTCGTAGACAGCAGCCTCAGTCACTACTTTGTCCATGTAGACATCATGTGGTGCCACTAATACGTTGTCGAATAATTGTGATTCATAGCCCAGCGCAATAAGTGGTGCATCTGGGCGAACCTTTTCCAAAAGACGGTCATAATAGCCCTGACCATTACCCATACGTCCACCGTCACGGTCGAAACCAACACCAGGAACCATTACAAGATCAAGATCCTGTGGCTCAACTTCTTTCGCTGGATTGCCCCACATTTCTTTGGGTGGCTCAAGAATATTCCACTTACCAACGACCATTTCTTCCAGACTCTCCATCCACCACAGGCCTAATTTATTGTCGCCATTTTCGTCTTCTGTGCAATAAGGAACGATAATTTTTTTCTCGCCTTTGGCGACTTCAGCCAGCAACTCTGGTTTAGTGCGTAATTCTGAGCGGCAATCGATGTACCACATTACCGTGTGCGCATTTTGATATTCAGGTAGGGCCATGAACAGCTCAACCGCTTTGGCACTGATCTCATCTTTGTTTTCTTGCGCATTACGACGGTCATAGGCTTCACGACGCATTTTGTTTTTGCGCTCCATGATGGCTTCTAGTTCTTCTGGTGTCAGTGACATTCAACTGCTCCTTATTATTGAGTTTTGCTTAGTTACAGGCCAAGTTTCGTGGCAACCTTGTGTCTGCACATAAAATCGGGATAAATCGTAAACTATTCCTTCCTTAGTGCCAACGAATTTTCACGATATTCGCCCGATATAGGTGTAACGTCCTTGCTGGGATGCTTATTTAGTCTGTGACAGCGCCGGTCGAGGCAGAGCTGACTTGCTTGGCATATTTTGCTAACACACCGCGCTTATATTTTTGGGTGGGCGCTCGCCAGGCTTTTCTGCGTTTATTGAGCTCACTTTTAGACACATGCAGATTCATTTCGCGCTGCTCTGCGTCGAGCGTGATGCGATCACCATTTTTTACCAGCGCCAGTGGACCACCAACGGCTGCCTCTGGGGTGATATGGCCGACGACGAAGCCATGGCTGCCGCCAGAAAAACGACCATCGGTAATCAAGGCCACCTCTTTACCTAGGCCTTTACCCATAATTGCGGAGGTCGGTGATAGCATTTCACGCATGCCTGGGCCACCAACCGGGCCCTCATAGCGAATCACAATGACGTCGCCTGACTTGATGCCACCATCTAGGATTTTCTTTAATGCGGCCTCTTCTGAGGCGAATACTTTCGCCTTGCCGGTGAACGATAAACCCTCTTTACCTGAGATTTTCGCAACGGCACCCTCTGGCGCGAGATTGCCGTATAAAATGACCAGATGGCCATCTTTTTTAATCGGATCGGCGAAGCTGCGGATAATTTTTTGGCGTGCCGGATACGCTTTGACACTTTTCAGATTGCTGGCCAAGGTTTTGCCGGTCACTGTCATGCACTCACCATAGAGCAGTCCTTTATCCAGTAACATCTTCATGAGTGGCTGGATGCCGCCGATGGCAATCAATTCTGACATCATGAATTTACCGCTGGGACGCAAATCGGCCAGTACCGGTACTTTTTTACCTATCCGAGTGAAGTCATCAATACTCAATTTAACGTTAATGGCGTGCGCCATGGCGAGTAGATGTAAGACCGCATTGGTAGATCCGCCGAGTGCGGTAATCACGGCAATGGCATTAAGAAAAGCTTTGCGCGTCATGATGTCACTGGGTCGAATATTTTTCTTGAGTAGATTGAGTACTGCTTTACCGGCATTCCGGCAGTCTGTTTCTTTCGACTTGGAAATAGCGGCCTGGGCTGAGCTACCAGGTAAACTCATACCTAATGCCTCAATCGCAGAGGCCATAGTATTTGCGGTATACATGCCGCCACATGATCCGGCGCCGGGAATCGCGCTGGACTCAATTTGCTTAAGTTCTGCGCTATTGATTTCTTTTTTAGCATGCTGACCCACGGCCTCAAACACCGAAACCACATCAACTTTAGTCCCTTTATGTACACCGGGCATGATGGTGCCGCCATAAACGAACACGGAAGGCCGGTTGAGGCGGGCCAATCCAATCAGACAACCGGGCATATTCTTATCACAGCCACCAATGGCGACCAGACCGTCAAAACCTTCACAGCCACTGACGGTTTCAATCGAATCGGCAATCACTTCACGCGATACTAGGGAGTACTTCATCCCCTCCGAGCCCATCGAGATACCATCAGAGATGGTGATGGTATTGAAGATGACTCCTTTACCGCCGGCACCATCAGCGCCTGCCGCAGCTTTATCGGCCAGCGTATTAATGTGCATATTGCATGGTGTCACCATGCTCCAGGTTGAGGCGATGCCGATTTGAGGTTTTTTGAAGTCACTGTCTTTGAAGCCGACTGCACGGAGCATGGCGCGACTCGGAGCACGTTCTGTGCCGTCAACAACAATTGAGGAATGGGGTCTTAGTTTTTTGCTCATGAGTTGGGTCAATAGGTCGATTAAAATATAGCGTGCAGAATAATCTATTGCCTATGACCGCGTATAGTGAAAATTTCAGTTGCAGGTATAACTAAGTTTTACGTTGATAGCGTTGCCTGAATTGATCTGTTGAGGCGACTGAAGTACTGAGGTCCTTCAATAGGCCGTTATCGATACCATAAATCCAACCATGTACCGCCAGCGACTGATTGTTTCGCCAAGCATTCTGGATGGTATTCGTCATACACACATTACGCACTTGTTCGATCACGTTCAGCTCACACAGGCGATGGCATTGCTTTGCAGCAGTAAGCTGATCCAGTTCGGCACGGTAAATGCGGGCGACATCCCTGATATGTTCCAGCCAGTTATTAATCAAGCCGTGATTATCCTCTTTCAAAGCGGCCTGAATACCCCCGCAGCCGTAGTGACCACACACAATGATATGTTTAACCTTAAGGACCTCGACACCAAACTGAATCACAGACAGACAATTAAGGTCGCTGTGGACGACCACATTGGCAATATTTCTGTGCACAAACACTTCACCTGGTGGGAGATTAATAATTTGATTGGCAGGCACACGACTGTCAGAACAGCCTATCCACAAATAATCGGGTGACTGCTGTTTGCCAAGGCGGGAAAAGAACTCGGGATCGGCCTCAGTTTGCTCATTTGCCCAGGCACGGTTGTTAGCAAATAGGGTGTCCAATAAACTCAAGATAGTGCTCGCAAATTTGAAAGTAACCTACTTAAAATTGGTGTCCTTAAGCAGTACATGATGTCAGCACTGCCAGCACAATATAACAAAAAGTCATATTGTGCTGGCAGTGTAATGCTTTATACAGTGATTGCAAAGCTTGACGACAAAGTTCTCATTATGTTCTCATTTGAGGCATAACAGGGGATGCTTTTATGCTAACAACACGTGAACAAGACACACTGGATTTTATTCAGAAATATATGGCGCAACACAAGCAGGCGCCACTTTTAACAGAAATTGCTCAGGGCTTGGGAATCAATTCAAAAGGCGTGATACATCGCTATGTATCGGCCTTGGAGCAGGCAGGCTACCTGCAGCGTAATCCTAAAACGCGCGGGCTAGAGTTAATCGATCAACTGGATGCAGATGAGTTGCCATTGCTGGGGCGGATTGCTGCCGGCAAGCCTATTGAAGCAATTGAGGACCAGCACCAGCTTAATTTTTCGCGCTTGCTGGGAGGTAATAATCGTTATGTATTACAAGTCAAAGGTCATTCCATGATTGATGAAGGGATACGTAATAATGATTATGTTGTGATTGAGCATGCCCAGACAGCGCGCAGTAATCAGATCGTGGTGGCATTGATTGATGAGCATGATGTCACCTTGAAGCGCGTGCAGTATCCGCAAAAAAATCAGGTGCGTTTAATTCCAGCAAACAAAGCCATGCAGGCCAAAGACTACGCTGCCGACCGGATCAAAATTCAGGGCATATTGATTGGCCAGGTGCGTTTATATGAATGAACCAGCCTGGCAGCGGGCAATTGTCTTTATCGATATGGATGCGTTCTTTGCCAGTATTGAGCAACATGATCGTCCGGAGCTGAGAGATAAGCCGATCGGTATTACTAATGGTACACGCGGCAGTTGCTTTATTACGTGTTCATATGAAGCAAGAAACTACGGGATTAAAACAGGTACGCGTTTGCGCGAAGCTAAACGTCTATGTCCAGATGTAATTCAGGTTCCTGCCCGACCACAGCGATACGCAGAGGTATCAGCGAATATTATGCAGGCCTTGCAGGTGGTGACGCCGGATATTGAAGTTTTTTCGGTGGATGAAGCATTCCTAGATGTCACGTATTGTCAAAAAATATATCAACATCCGCTGGATGCCGGACGTCTGGCCAAGCAGACGATTCAACAGGTGAGTGGCTTGACCTGCAGTATCGGTGTCAGTGGTGATAAGACAACCGCTAAATATGCGGCCAAGAAAGATAAGCCGAATGGCCTATCCGCGGTACCACCCTGGCAGGCACGTGCGTATTTGCATGATGTACCAGTCACAGAACTCAGTGGTATTGCCAAAGGTATTGGCCGCTACCTTAATCAACGTGGTGTGTTCGTGTGCGGTGATATGGAAAATCTGCCAATTAGCGAATTAGCCAGACGCTTTGGCAATTTAGGCCGCAGGATCTGGTATATGGCGCAAGGTCTGGATCCTGATCCGATTCACCAGACAGTGGCCGCGCCTAAATCGGTGGGCCACAGTAAAGTAATGCCACCTAACACCTCAAGCCTGGCGGTATTAAAAACTTACTTACATCATATGGCGGAAAAAGTCGCAGCGCGATTACGGCGGCATAATTTTGAAGCACGCCATTATTTAGTCGGGTTCCTTACTGAATATGGCTGGGTAGCGGATAAGTTGCAGACCGATGTAGCGACCAATGATGGTCGTTTGCTTAAAAATATAATCAATGATTTTTTACGCCTCACGTGGCGGGGGCAAGGTTGCTTTCAGGTGCGCGTGGTCGCCCTAGATCCAAAAGATCAAGGGCATCAGCTGGCATTATTTGAGCAATGCGATAGCAAGCATCAGCAAATCAATCATGCCATGGACAGGATTAACCAGCGTTATGGTGAGTTCACATTGGCGCCAGCAAATTTATTACGCCGTTCGGACATGCCAAATGTTATTGCCCCGGCATGGAAGCCGGAAGGACATCGCAAGACGGTATAAGGCAGTAATCGCAACTCCTTTGTCAGTCACGACTACTGATGATTTAGGCAGCGCTAAAGGGGTTAGGCAATGCCGTTGTAATCTGCAAATTTTTCTTGGTAGTCAAGGATTGAGCATTGGATGACTTTTTTCGCATGTTCTTGACCATAGGCTTGGCCGACCATAACGGAAGACTTTTCCCCCGGTAGCACCTTATATGTACTGAAGTAGTGTCTTAAACGTTCGACCATGGCAGCGGGCAGTTGAGTGATATCATACACGTCCGACCAGACATGATCTTTTTCCAATACAGCAATAATTTTATCATCAGCTTCACCATCATCCAGCATCGGTAAACCGCCAATCACACGTGCATTAAGAATTAATTCTGAGCGATCAATATGGCGCTCGCTGATAACACAAATATCTAAAGGATCATCATCGCCATAGCTGGCTTCTGACATTAACTCACCTACTCGAGAGCCACAGTAGGTTTGCGGTATAAAGCCATATAGAGTAGGTGGCAGGGAGGAAGTACGATGCGGTCGATCAACTTTTAGATAGCCAGTTAATTTATCCACTTCGTATTTAATATGATTGAATGGAGTGCTCTCAATGTAAGCAGTCACTACGCTGGGTGAATCGGGGCCGATTTCTATGCCATGCCATGGGTGTGGTCGCCAACGATTGAATGATGATGACATTGGGTATGTTCTCCTGAATAACTGTTTATTTTTATAACTGCTAGAACCGATAATGATAACGGACTTGAACAAATTGCGCTTGCTTAGTTACACCTTCAAGTGGTTCTAATTTGAACAATGAATAGTTGGGCAATAGTTATGATTGCTCGGGTGTGGGGATGATGACCGGAGTTGTTCTAGTGTGTCAAGGATAGACTGAGGTTGCTCGGGGTTCATTTTCAGAGCGCATTCAACCGCCTTGATCGCAGTCACCTCACAACCCAGTGCCTGCGCGTTGTAGGCAAAGTTGTTAAGTAATTCCGCTGATTGGTTATTAAGTTTTAGCGCTTGCTTGTAGGCACGACTGGCCGCGATAGGTTCTTGCAGATACATATGCGTATTAGCGATGCCAGCCAGAGCTGCAAAGCTATCAGGCCAGCGCGCATGAATTGCCTGATAAGTGAGTTGGGCGGCTCGATATTCGCCAATCTTCTCAAGATCAACGGCGCCAGTGAGGGCAGCAGATAAACCGATGCTTGCCGGTAGCTGTCCGACGGGTAACAGTAGCATCGACCAGTAGTCACTACGTGCCCAAGTGTTCTTAAGCGTGTACCAGGGCGAGCGATAATATTCATGTTGACCACTATGCAAAAGGAAATGGTTACGTTCGACATCGCGTCCGGTTACCACGGCATAATGCCACACAGGATAGATACTCAAAGAGAGATTCTGCAGCACAATGACGGGATGGCCAGAATCAATTTCCAAGCTTAATGATGCTAAATCCATAGGCATAGTAAATACCACGAAGCCTAAACTGCGTGCTGCGGCTTGCATTTCAATTTGTAAGCTGCCCCCTTTTTTCGGCGTGTAGACCTTTTTGCTTAACGCTTCAATAGCAACATCATACCCATAATAGTTGGCCACCATTGCTAATGAAGCGGGTCCGCAGTAGTTATCTGGTTGTTCAAAAAAGGGCACCTCAAGGACAACATCGGAGGGTAAATTTTGAGGCTTTTTAGGTACTACATGATCGGCAATAGTCATGACTGAGCATGAGCTGGTAAGCAGGTTCAGCGTGATCAGGATGATGACATAACAGAGGCACTTGCTGGGCGTCATGCAAGATCAATCGATAGCGTTAAAATGAGGTCGACATGTCTGTCATGCCGGTTAATTCCAGCATCAAGATGATCGGTCCCGGCAATAGCATGAGAGCAGTTGGACTGCCGGCTGCGGGTAATTGATTGAATCCATCAGCCAGCGTCTGTAATTCTTGTGGCGTGAGCTGATCCAAACGCAGTTGCACATCATGTGGCGCCACACCGTGGCTCAGTAGATGTTGTTTCACATCCTCTCGCAGCAAGGCAGTATCGATAGTTTGTCTGTTTTGGTGGTGAGTGATAATGCGATCGGTGCCTAACATTTCACTCAGCGCGGGGGTGGCGAGGAGATGACAAAGCAGCACGCTAATCAGCCCAAGACGAGCGTT
>MDTB01224603.1_pt1 | contig 10812 bp, 15 predicted proteins | sample 811161 | NCBI WGS metagenome assembly MDTB01 (sample SAMN05326650, study PRJNA326480) | marine metagenome | isolation source: seawater | place: Mediterranean Sea | collected 2009 | reverse complement strand
TTCACCCAACACCAGAAAGTCTTTTGATTATGGGCGGTACAACAGCAAGCAGCACTATTGCCCAAGGCACAGACTTTGAAGGCGTTTATTTTAGCGATTATCCAAATATTGGCATCTTCCAAACGTCTAGTGATGGCAATCCTAATGGAACAGCAAGAACAGCAAATACTGCAAGAACTGGCGGCAAAATTTTGCCAAGATCAATTTTTGCTCCGTTAATTGCTGCAACTGTTTCTGAAACTCAGTCTCATAACATTAGGCTAAAGCCTGACCAAAGGATTGAGGTTCAATGTAGCCGAGAATTAGCTAAAGGCGAGTCTGTTACTGCAAGCAATGGCGTTACTGTTGTTGGTAGAGGCCAAAAGTATGGAACAATAAACAATACTACAGGTGAAGAAGTAAATTTATCAGTAACAAAATCTGTAACTACAACTCCAGTTTCGGTGACTTACTCGTAAATGAGCGTAAAAATAATATCTCATAATATTTTTGATCATGAATTAATGGCCAATAATATTATAGGTGGCTCACTGCCAGCTTCTGAAGATCCTTTGCTTGGATCGTTTACTTTTACGGCTGGTGTAATGACTTTTGATTATGGCAAAAATATTTATTATGGCCTTCATGAAAGTTCTGCCGTTCCATATGGGACAGTAACCGCAGGTCAAACAGTAACATTAGCAGGAGGAAGCGTAGTTACTTTTGGCAACTCTCCAAGCAACTTTATAGGAACTATTGGGTCGGGCCTTACAGACAGAAACGGAAATGCTGGAGACGAATTTGCCTTGGGGCTTATGTTTATTGGTCAATCTGTTCCTGCAAGAACGGAAGAAAATTACTTTAAAACAGTTAGGATTATAAATCAAACTGCTGGTACAACAGTAAATGTTCCTTTTTCAGATATAACGTGGGGAACGCCTACAACCAGCGGGTCTAATGGCAGAGTTGGTGGCGCAAAATCAAATCTTGATGTTGGGTTAGCTACTAACGCATCGGTTAAAGTAGAGTTTAGGAGAGATTAATGGCTTACTCATGGGTTATAAATTATAACATTTCTGACAACGATTTTGATCGGCTAATAAATGATTCTATTGAGTCTTTAAGAACTTCTTTTGTAGCAAAAACAGATAATCAAATAAAAGATTATTTGCAAAAATTAAGAACAAGAATGCAATACAATATTACTGGTTTTAAAGACGACCATCTTGTTATGTATTTAAACGGCACACAAAAAGGAGATACCTACACATTTGCAAATGCTTTGTACGGTAGAGATGCTTCTGGCAGCAGAAGTTTTTTGCATGACATGAATTGGCACATATATGCAGGAAATTTTTTAACTGACAATAATATAACAAACATTGTTCAGCCTGGCATAGAAAACTCTACTTGTGTTAATTATTTAGAAACCGCAAACACAGAAACAGGATGTTTCGTTACAAAAGAAACAAGAACTGAAGACGGACTAAAAGAATGTAAATTTACTCAATCAGATTTTAAAATGAGCTAATATGATTAACAATACAATAATTGGAAGCATAATTTCACACAATGTAATTTATAGCGTAATTACGCGCAATATTATTAAAAACGAGGCAACAAAATGAGTACATCTTATATAGGATCTAAAACTGCGGCAGAAAATGGAGCTGATTTTATTCTAGCTACTGGCGCATCAAAAACTTTTTTTACTATTCCAGCACTAGGGGCTAATGAGTCTTTACGACTAGAAATTAAAGACGCAGCAGGCGATTCCAACTACGTTACAGTAGGTGATTTAGCCTATAACGGCCAGTCTGTAGGTGTTGTTACTGCTAGAGGAGCTGGAAACAGTAAATTTAGGGTTGTTAAGTCTTTAACTTCTGTTGCCACTGAAGTGTTCTTTGATTAATGATTAAACGACAAAAGAAAAGAAAACTTACCAAACAGCAGGAAAAGTTTGTTGATCTAATGGCTCGTGGTTACCATGAAGGCCGAGACCCAACAAAGATGACTGTAATGGATGCTTTTAGGTTAGCGGGATATGCGCCTGATAATGGTAACGCCTATCGCCTATACAAAGACCTAAAGGAAATTATTAAAGAAAAACGTGATGATCTTGTTGATGAAAATCAAGTTGCCTCGTTAGCTACCAAGATCATTGAAGACATTATGGTAAACCCAGATGTCAGACCAGAAATTCGCTTAAAAGCGGCACAAGACGTTCTGCACAGAACAGGTCATGATAAACCCAAAGAAGTTAATCTTAACCAAACAGTATCTGACCTTTCTGATGCGGAACTTGATGAACAACTATCCGAGCTGATTGAATCATCCACTAATGTCAAAAAACTTAAACAAGGCTGAAAAAGAGAAACTCCTAAGATTAATGCAGGAGAGAGAGGAAAGGCGAAAGTTTAACGCTATCGCCCAATGGAGTCCGTATGGTTGGCAAGAAATCCTTGCAAATGCGACAAAAGAGAACAATCAGTGCCTAGCGATGGCTGGCAACAGGGTAGGAAAAACCTATACTGGCGCTAGAATTACAGCGTGTCACCTAACAGGAAAGTACCCTGACTGGTGGAAAGGTAAGAAGTTTACCAAGCCAATTAATGCTTGGGCTGCTGGTGCTAGTACAGTTACGACAAGAGACATCCTACAAAAAGAGTTGTTGGGTGATCCTGTCAACATAGATTTAAGAGGGTCTGGAGCAATACCTAAAGACTACATTGTAGATGTAGTTAGGAAGCCTCAGATACCGAATGCAGTAGAAAGTATTGTGGTCAAGTTCCATAATGCTTTTGGCGTACACGTAGGTGAGTCGGTACTGTCTTTTAAGTCCTATGAGATGGGCGAAGAGAAGTTCATGGGTTCATCGTTAGACTGGGTGTGGCTAGACGAACAACCATCACAGAATATATATACGCAGTGTCTGACAAGGACATTAGACAAAAGGGGTTTCGTTATGATGACGTTTACTCCTGAAAGCGGCATGACTCCTGTTATTAATCAGTTCTTAAAAGACAGGAAAAAAGGCCAGTTTCTAATACAAGCAGGGTGGGATGAAGCGCCGCACCTTGACGAAGACGCAAAAGAGCAGATCCTAGCGCAGTACCTTCCTAACGAAAGAGAGATGCGTACAAAGGGTCAGCCTGTGTTTGGTAGAGGCATGGTCTTCCCTTACTCGCTCGAAAAGCTGGTAGTAGAGGACTTTGACATACCTGAGTCTTGGCCGAGGATATGCGGCATTGACTTTGGATTTGATCACCCTACAGCGATTGTATGGGGTGCGATTAACCCAGAAAACGGTTGCTTCTATGTCACTGACGAATACAGAGAATCGCGTCAAACCGCAGTCGAACACGCCATAGCGATAAGGGCTAGGCCGCACCAACCGCCTATAGCCTGGCCGCACGATGGTAACAGGACGTTTGATGGCGGCGACTCAATGGCACAGCAGTACAGGCAGGAAGGAGTTAACTTTTTACCAGAACACTTTACAAATCCCCCTGACATATCGCAAACTAAGGGAGATATAAAGATTTCTGCTGGTATTACTGCAATGACCAGAGCAATGCAGAAAGGATTATTTAAAGTATTTCAGAGTTGTCACTTTTGGCAGCAGGAATATGGGACTTACCATTTTGGTGATAACGGTAAGATAGTAGACAAAGAAGATGACTTGATGTCTGCCACAAGATACGCATTCCAGAGCCAAAGGTTTGCACAGGCATCTAAATCAAATAAAAAAAAGCGACCTTGGGAGACCAAGGAAACTAACAACTACAACTGGGTCACATAATGGCAGTTTCCAACAAAGACTTACTAACCATAATTAGATCATACGAAGATAATGTATCTGACCACATGGACAGCGATGCAGCGCAAACTCGCGCTGATCTTATTGATTACTATCTTGGTGAGCGATACGGGAATGAACGTGACGGCTACTCGAAAATCGTTACCAGAGAAGTCTATCAGACTGTTGAGAATATCAAAGCCGATGTTGCCGAGCTTTTCATTGCAGACGATGAAACTGTTAGATTCGAGCCAGAAGGACCAGAAGATGTAGAGGGCGCACAACAAGCAACCGACTACGTTAGATATGTATTTTACCGTCAAAACGATGGTTTTAGCGTAATTTTAGATGCTTTGATGGACGGCCTTCTCCAGCGTCAAGGTGTTATTAAGCGCTGGCGACACATGCAAGACATGGTAACTTCACACACTTTTGAGGAAGTGTCAGAAGCTGCATTTGCTATTTTAATGGCAGATCCAGAAGTAGAAATTACCGAGTTTGAAGAAGCTATTGATGAGCTTACACAGCTAAACGTCTACAGCGGTAAGTTGCTAAGAACTAAGACTCAAAGTGAAACCAGAGTAGAAGTAATTCCTCCCGAAGAGTTTGCAATAGATAGAAATGCAGTCAGTGTAGAAGAAGCTAAATACGTTAGACAAAGAAAGCTTGTATCTAAAAGCGACTTACTGCAAATGGGTTTTGATACTAAAAAGATTGAAAAGGCTTCAACATCTTCTGGGTATAGCGAATATGACTCTCCTGAAAAGATTGCTAGGGATTTTGATGGCGATAACTATTATGATGATGATGACAACACTATTGCTCCTGTTTACGATTTGCACGAAGTTTATATGCGGTATGATCGGGATGAAGACGACTATGACGAACTTATTAAAGTCTGCAAAGTAGGAAATGTTGTTCTTAATGTAGAAGAAGTTGATGAAATTCCTTTTGTTATATGGACCCCTATTCGCATCCCACACAGACTAACAGGTCTTTGTCCTGCCGATGCGGCGGCTCCATTGCAAAAAGTCAAGAGTCAGCTTTGGCGTAACCAGCTAGATAACCAATACAACCTTAACAACGGTCGTCCTGTTATCGTAGAAGGCCAGGTAGATTTAGACTCAGTAATGAGCAGCAAGCCCGGTGCGCCTTATATTGTCAAGCATCCTAACGCTATCTCATTTCCGCAGCAACCTGCTTTTGGTCAGCACACATACAATATGATGGGTATTGCTGATCAGATGCTGGAGCAAAATGTAGGATCTACCGATAACTCTATTAGCCCTGACATTCTGCATGGCAACACAGCGGCAGGTGCAGTTAGCCAGGTTCTATCTAAGCGACAAGCAAGAGTTCGCTTGATAGCGAGAGAGTTTGGTGAATTTTTACGCAAAGTCTTTATGGGTATTTACGAGCTAGAGATTGCTCATGCAGATGACAAGTCTATATTTCGTTTAGACAATAAGTTTGTAGAAGTAGACCCAAGAAACTGGCATGCACGAAAAGACGTTACAGTTCTTGTTGGTTTAGGTAACGGATCTAAGACTGAGCAGTTATTCCACATGCAACAAACTATGGCTGCACAACAGGCTATGCTTAGCGCTGGTGGCATGGGAATCACCGTTACACCACAGCAGATTGTACAGTTGCAAGAAGATATGGTAAGACTGTATGATAAAAGCGCACACGGTAGGTACTTTACAGAGCCTCCTGCTGAGTTTACAGGGCAACCTGAACCGCAGCCACCATCAGCGCAAGAACAAGCTGTTATGGCTCAAATAGAGATAGAGAGAGCTAAGCTTGAGCTAGACAGGCAAGAACTGGCTCTTAAAGAGCAAGAATTCATGCTTAAAGTACGAGAGCATGAAGATGAGAACGAATTTAAGTTAGCGGAACTTAACTTGGAGGCACGCAGTGAGAGAGCAGTCAAGATTGGTAACTAGTCTTGTTAGTGAGAGCGCAAATAACGACACTAAGTTAAAAGTAGCAAACGCAGCCGCAAGGCTTATTGAGGATGGCGCAGTACAGTTTATCTTCCAAGAGATGGAAGACAATCTATACAGGGCTTTTTCTGGAGTGCAGACACCCGAATTAGGTGAAGCTCTTTGGAGAGAGGTTAAGGTAGTTAAGGCTTTAAAAGAGAACTTGGAGTGGTATGCAAACCAAAGAGAAACACTCGGAAAACAAGTCCGAGGAAGATAAAGAATATTACATCGTATCTGGTGATTTGCTTAACTGGGTGCGAGGGGTAGCGTTTACTAAGTTGACGTTACAAGAGGTAGACGGGTTTACTGATGAGTTGTTTAATACGCCAACTTTTCAGCAATACCTAGAACTGCAAAAAAACAAACCAAAAATTATCACTTAACAAAGGATAACGGCATAGCCGACCCTTAAAGGATATTAAAAATGAGCGAACAAACTGAGAACAACCCTTTGGAATTCTCTAGCAACGACCCCATAACAGAAGCTGCTGGTTTAGAGGCAGTGCTGGGCATGATTAACCCTAAAGATGATTTAGGACAAGTTGAGAATGATTCTGTACCTGAAGCTGAATTAGAAGAGGAATTTGAAGAAGAATACCTTGATGACGAAGCGGAAGAAACACTCGATCAAACTGAAGAGGATGAGTTGGAAGAAAGTGATGAGCCAGAAATGTCTGGTGACATCGAGCTTGACGACAGCGAATACGATTATTTAGTTTCTGCCAAAGAGTTCTTGAATGAGAACGGTCTTGATGATATTGAAAAAATCAAGAGTGGCATATTGATGCAGGGTGATTACACGCGCAAGACTCAGGCGTTATCTGACGAGCGCAAAGCATTTGAGGCAGAGCGAAACACATCTCTCGAAGAAACAGCAAGGCTGTTAGAGGTGGCTCAAGCAATGGTATACGGTCAGCGACCAACCCATACAACTCAAGAGCTTTTAGCGTTAAAAGAGTCAGATCCCTATGCTTATGAACAGGCTTTAGAAGCAAAGGTTCTTTACGAACAAAAGGAATCTGAAATAAACAGCGTAGCTAGTAAAGTATCAGAGCAATACCAAGCACAACAAGCAGAGCAGTTACAGGCTCAATCAGCGCAACAGGCAGAATTGTTAATTCAATTAGAGCCTGGGTTTGCAGACCAGAAGGTTGCAACTGAAAAGGTAAGCGTGATGACTGAGTATTTTAAAAGCATTGGGGGTGACCCTGAGATGCTTAATACTGTAAATGACGCTATTGTGTTAAAAGTGTTGCACGATGCTGCAATGGCTAGTAAGTCACAAAAACAGGTTGCTGAAAGTAAAGCTCCTAAAAAGAAGACTTCTAAAACTGTTATAAGAAAAGGTATGTCAAGTAGTCGAGCGCAAAAACAGGCTGCGGCAAAGAGAGCTAGGGTTCAAAAAGCTACATTAGCTGATGGATCTATTAGCAAAGAATCTGCCGTAGATTTAATTCTCGATTCTTTAAATTAGGAAAATACAATGACTACAATTACTTCAACCTCTGCTAAGGTTTTAGAAGATGCTAATAACATCCGAGAAGACTTAGGCAATGTGATATTTAACGTATCACCTTACCAGACTCCATTTACGTCTGGCATTTCAACTGCAAAAGCAACTGCTGACAATCATGAGTGGTTAACTGACACTTATCGAGATTCAGCGGGTAATAACGAAAAAATTGAAGCAACAACAATTTCAGCAACTGCTGGCGACACTCGAACTCGATTAGGCAACTATGTTCAAATCGCGCAAGAAGTTGTCACTGTTACTAACAAAGCTGAAATGTTTGATCGTGCTGGTGTACCTGGCAAAGAAATGGCTTATCAGTTAATGAAGTTAGGTAAAGAGCTTCAGATGGATATTGAAAAGCAAACTTTGGCTGTTTACACAACAGGCTCAACTCGCAACATTAAAGTTGCTCCAACTAACAGCACTGCTGGTCGATCTGCTGGTGTTCCTTACTGGATTTCTGCTGCTGGCAACCAAGTTGCAGGTACTCCAAACTCAGGCACTGACGGAGCTGGCACTCAACTTGTTCCCGGCTCTCCTGGAACCTTAACTACTGCACAGCTTAGTGGCTTAATTGACTCTGTTTGGAACAACTCTGGCGATTTTAACAATGTTAAAATTATGGGTTCTGCTTCGGCTGTTGCTTCTTTGCGAGCTACTGCTTCTAGCGGTCCAGGCTTAGGTATGGCTACAGATGTAACTACCAACAGCAGCACAGGCGAAATTGTTAACCGAGTTTCGGTTTATCAATCACAGTTTGGCCCTATGGCTGTTATCCCTAACAAGCATATGAAAGAAAACACTCTTTATATGTTAGATATGTCTACTTGGGGCTTGGCATTCGGCGGTGGTAAGAAAATTCATACTACTGACATTGCTACCATTACATCAGCAGAAACTAAGTTGCTTGAGTGCTACTACACTCTTGAAGCTAAAGCTGGTAATGCTAACGCTGCACACTACCAAGTGTCTTAATAGCAACCTAAAAGGACGGGGAGCTTCGGCTCCCTTTTCCTGTAACTAGGAGATTAATATGCCAAAAGGCAAAGGTACATACGGCTCTAAAATGGGTCGTCCACCAAAGAAAGACAAAAAGAAGCCTACTAAAAAAGGTAAAAAGTAATGCCAAAAGGCCTATACGCAAACATTCATGCCAAACGCAAAAGAATTAAAGCAGGTAGCGGTGAAAAAATGAGAAAGCCTGGATCTAAAGGCGCACCGACTGCAAAAGCATTTAAGCAATCAAAGAAAACAGCTAAGAAAAAGTAATGGCTAAAGTTAGGATAAAACGTAAAACAGACCCTAGACTTGCAAGAGCCGGGGTTTCTGGTTACAACAAACCAAAAAGAACACCTAATCATCCAACTAAATCACACGTTGTTGTAGCCAAAGAAGGCGATAAAATAAAGACTATTCGATTTGGTCAACAAGGCAAGACTGGCGATAAAAAAATGACAAAAAGAGCTAAATCATTTAAGGCTCGTCATGGAAAGAATATTGCTAAAGGTAAGATGTCTGCTGCGTACTGGGCTAACAAGGTAAAATGGTAAAAATATGAGTAGAGTAGGAAGAGAGTTTAATGACGGGGTTCTTGAAGATACTTATATTGATGATTCAGGAATTATACAACACTTGCAAGAAGATATTACAAAACTTCTTTCAGATAATAAAAGAAAAAGAAATGATACAAGCGATTGGATTAAATACGATCCAAAAAAAGAATACCATCAAGTTTTAGACTTATCTATGACTGACGTAATGAGACTTAAAAACGAACATGGTGTGGACATATTAGGCGACACTATAGACTGGAAATACGTTTTTAAAATTATAGAAACTCATTACCCATATATGAAAACCACAACAGCGAGGCTGTAATGGCAATATTTAATAGTGTTACAGAACTAACAAACTCAATAAAAGACTGGTTAAATAGACCAGACTTAAGTGATCTCTTAATAGGCGATTTTTTAACTCTTGCAAACGGTGAGATGCAAAGAAAACTAAACACAAGAAATCAAATGTCAGTTGAAACAAGAACTAACTTTAGCGTAACTGAAGTTGCAGAGCAAAGATTTTATTATCCTCCAGGTGCTGACGGTATTGTATCAATAAGTGATTCTAAAGGAAGAAAATTAAACCCTGTAACTTTTTCTGAATATAAACTGCTTGCAGAAAACAGCTCTGGTGAGGCTTGCGCTTTTGCCGGAGTCAGTAATTATATATATATTGCTCCTGCAATATCTGAAAACGATAGTTTTACAATTATATACAAAGACGAAGACGCTTCTTACAATACAAACTATCAAGGGTCCACAGTTGTTGCAGCATATAATCCTCTTCTTTTAGGTTCATTAATGTACGCTTATATGTATTTAAAAGATGATAATAGAGTAGCTTTATATCGAGAAAAGTTTGATGATGCAATACAAGACTTGAATAAGCAATCTACCAAAACTTTAGGTTTAGGAAGAATAAAAGATGATTCTATTGCCCAATACGGAGGGCCGTTAGTGTGACTTCCCAAATAATTGAAACTAATCCAACGTCAGGCTCGGCTACAACCTCTAGCGTTAGGGTAAACTTTGGTCATGCAAAAACTGAAATAAGTGAATTGCAAAGAATGACTAAAGATAGAGTTGTTACTTCTACAGTTAATGCAATGACAGCAGATTTTGCTACCAATGTTGTTTTAGCAGAAGGCGTAAGAATTACTGTAGAAATAGGCGACACTAATACTCAAGCAGGGGCCAGTGTTACCTTAAACGTAGATAATACAAACCCAAAACAAGTTGTACGTCAAGACGGTTCTGACATTGCCATTGGAGATTTAAAAGCTGGTCAATATGCAGACTTAATATATGACGCTACATCTTCAGGAAAATGGGTGTGGTTAAATAGTCCATACGCTCAACTAATTACTTCTTTAAAAGAGGAGATAGCCGCTAACGTATATCCTGTCGGCTCTATCTTTACAACTACTACTAACTATAGCGATTCTAGTAACGGAGCAGCAGTAACAACTGCCCTCGGTATGGCAAGCACAGTACAGTGGTCAAGATATGCAAAAGGCCGTACTATCGTTGGCTTTGATTCTGGCTACACGCCATCAGCAGCGACTGCTTCAGCAAACGATGTTATACAGCTTACTTTTACAGCTTCAGAGGGCGAGTCAGGACAGCTTCATCCTTTTGGGGTAGGCGACACAATTACAACTTCTGGATTTACTACGAGTCAGGCGAATGTAACTAGCGGCACAGTTACAGAAGTAACAGCAAATACAATTAAGTACGCCTCAAGCTCTAGCATTTCTTCAGGAGCTACAGTAACAATAGGCTCTGGTAAAGTTGTTAACACAGCAATGGATGTTGCGTTAGAGGCTGGCGGTGCTTCTAACCATACGCTTTCACAAGCAGAGATGAATCATAACCATCACGTTTACGATTACAATGCAGGGGGATATAGGTCAATTAGAATTACAGATGAAGGAACGCATGGTAAGACATTTAATGCATCAGCAGATGCTGTAGCTA
>MDTB01073220.1_pt1 | contig 10812 bp, 10 predicted proteins | sample 811161 | NCBI WGS metagenome assembly MDTB01 (sample SAMN05326650, study PRJNA326480) | marine metagenome | isolation source: seawater | place: Mediterranean Sea | collected 2009 | reverse complement strand
ATAAAAGCAAAATCTATTTTTTTAGTTTTCTTTAAAGTAACCAAAATTCTTTCTATACTTCCTTCGGCTGTGCCTTTAGCAACACACATTGCTTTATATTTTTTACAAATGGTATCAATAAAACTGCCTTTTTCTTCTTCTATAAAAGGTTTGAATTTGTTTATAGGACGAAGTGTCCAACATGCTGTACTATCTCCATAAAATCCTAATCGCATTATATTTTCCTTTTCTTTTGGAGCGGCCGGGGGTATCGAAACCTCCATCTTTAAGTTGGTCACCTAACGCATTGCCACTATGCTACTAGCCGCACAAATATATAGTATTTAAAAAACGCTTTGTTTTGGATTTTGGTTATTGGTAGTTTGCTAAATTAACGATTCTGTCAACTTCTTCGTCAACGCCTGCAATGTTTGACGCAGTGTTGTCTTGTTTGGCTTCGTTAATTGATTCTTTAACTTCTGTTTCTTCTTCTTGGAAAAATTCGTTTAATTCTAGTCCTGCTAGTTCGATAGCATCTTTCAGTGTGTATTCTTTGTCGCCAACTTTAAATTTGTCACCCGCTTTCATGCCTGCCGCTTTGGCTTTTTGTACTGCCATCGCAAATTCATTTCCTTCTTTAGGATGTTGTCCTAACATGGCTGATCCTGGATAGTTTTTACTTAAAATTTCTTGTTTTTCAGGTGTTCCCATTTTTAGTTTGTCATAATTTTGTTTTAAAAATCTTTCAGCCTGTTCATAGTCACCTGTTTTCATTACAGACTCTCCGTCACCGTTTAATACATCATAAATTGTTTTACCGTCGTCTGGGTCTGAATACATTGACACATATGGTTTAATTTTTGCGCCTTCACCTATTGCTTCAACATTGTTGGCCCAAGTTTCAAACTGTTCTTCTTCTTTTGCTTTACCCTGTCTGTCTTTTTTAGGAGCAAAAGCACCCGGATCCATTCTCACTTCGTCACCATAACTTGGATCTGCCTGCATTTTTTTGTAGTCATCAATATATCTTTTTGCCAATTGAATTGCAATTTTTTTGTTTTTTACATAGTCTTTGGTTGGTTTGAAAAACGGTTGACCTTCGCCGTCTAGTTCGTCAGCCACTCTTGATGCAAAATTTGCAACTTGATCATCTTCACTACCTTTGGTAAGCATTCTAGATGCTATGTCTGAAAGTATTGAACTTAACATTGTGTTTTTGTTTGTGAATTTTGTAACTTTTAACATGTTATCAGCGGCATCGTCTTTTCTTAAAACTAATTTTTTGTTAGGGTCAGCGAGGTATCCTTGCACAACTGGTCCTAGATCAACAGGAGCCTGTACAGGTTCTTTGTCTTTGAATTCGCTCATTACTCTGTGTATCAAGGGTAAGGCATCTTCTACTCTGCTGTCTAAATTTTTCAAAGTAAATTTGTCTTTGTAACTATTAGCAGTTTCGTCATCTAATTCAATTGCTTCTTGCTTTCTGTAACCTTTGCAACTTGACTCATAGTGTCCTTGTTTAGATAAGTTTTTAATGTACATTCTTAAATTTTCAAGTGTCATTTTTGTTTGTTCAATAATGTCACCTGCATTGTCATTTAATTGATCTTTGTTGGAAGCATATCTTTGAAATGAGGCCAGTTTTGCAATGTCTTCTGAAGTTTGAATAATGTGTTGACCAAAATCATCGTGTGGTCTTCCGCCATTTGCCACGTGTCTGGTCATTGCTCTTGCACCTGCCAAATGAATCACAGGATATTTGAATCTTTCACCGTCTTCGTTTTCAATGTATAATGAATTAATATGTCTTGATCTAGCGCCCGGTACTGTTTCATCAACTGGTCCTGAGTGTCTAATTATAAGTTTGGTTTTGTCTAGATTTTCGTAGGAACTTTTACGTGTGCCTGTTAAGCCTTCTTTTACTTCAACACCCGCAAGTTTAGTAATTCTTTGTAGTTCTTCTGACATTTCGTCAGTATTTACCGTTTTGTTCGTATCTGCAAGATTTTGATAATCCTGCTTCGTAAGGTTCGATTTTGTAATGTCTCTGATGTCAAATTCCAGTTGGTGTTCTACTGCAAAGTCTTTTAGTTCTTTTATAAAACCATACCAGTCATTTTTGTCATCTTCGTCAATTTTGGCAACCATATCTCGGTTGTAAAAAACTTTCATTGATTCACCGTCAGCCAAACTTATGCTTACTCGGCCAAATTTGTCTTCGTCTTCTGTAAATTCAAAATCGAAAAATACCGCCTGTTTTGGATCTGCTGTGGCTGAACCCTGCGAATCACCAATAGTGATATTGCCAAATTTGCTTCTTATTTTGTTAAAAAGATCGTTTGATGTTTTTTCTGAAATCATGCTGTATTTATTGCTATTTTATGTATTTTCTACATTCTTCTAATTGTGGTATATAGGCCGCTAATTTTGAACCTCTATGTTTGTCTAAGGTATCGTTATAATAGAAGAAGTTTTTTAATTTTTCTTTGTCAAACTTGTTATTTTTAGAATAATGATCATAAAGTCCATCAACCATAGTCCTTGACCCTCTTTCTTGATGATAATAGCATTTTGTTTGTTTTGCTTTTTTTAAACTTTTTAAAATCATTTGTCTATTAGGATGGTTAAACGCTGATAAAATATCATTTCTGTACCCAGCATAATTAAGTTGTATGGTAGCATAAGGAAACTCCTTGTCGAAAAAATTCATTGTTTCTCCTATCTCATGCACAGTGTACATAGATAATACTGATATAATGTGTATGCCTGCTCCGTTCTTTTTTAATCTGTGAATGTTTTCAATTTGTTTTTTACTTGTTGTACCCCATCTCACATATTCTGTAGTTTTTCCTATGCCGTCTATACTGCAGGTAAACCATAATTTGGGAAACTTTGAAAAAAGATCAAAAAGTTTGTCACTTATTTTTACTGCATTTGTATTGATATTAATTTCAAAATCCGTTTTTCCTTTAGCAACACATTTACGTAAGAATGCGTAAACCGATGGCATTACCGTAGGTTCACCTCCTGCAATATAAATTCTTTCCATTGAATCTAAATTTACTGAATCAAAACTAGGAGTGTTTACGATTGGATCTGTTTCTGGTCTTACTATTGATTGAAATTTTTTGTCTTGTATTTTACTTGTCTCTTCGGCTATAAGATGACTCCATTTAGGCCTACACATTCTACATTTTAAATTACATTTGTTTGAAGGTCTAATTTCAAAATACGCAGGATCTTTAATTTTTTTGAGATCGTCTGGAGATTTTATTTTTAAACGTGTAATCCAGTCAAAAGAATCAGTCCATCTCATGTCTTTCATTCCTTTTTCTTCAAAAAAGTAACACTCCCTACAGCCAGAAATTTTTTCTCCTTTTAGCATTTTATTCCTAACTTTACTATATGCTGAATCTGTTTTCCAATTTACTATGTCTTTTCTTTTTTTAATTTTATCCCAATTTCTTCCACATAAATTTGTATTGCCGTCTTGTCCATCGTGCATCAGTATCCAGGGATTCATACAAATACTTTTATTGGTATTGAAAATTTTTTCCCAATTATCAAGGTATGCCATATTATTTTTATTAATAATTTCAATTTTGTAACCCAACGCTTCCATGTCTTTAACAAGTTTCCACATTGCTAAAAAAATACGTGAGTGTGAAAATTGTTCTTGTGTTTGATCTAGTAAAACTATTTTGTCAAATTTTTTAGCACTTTCAATAATGTCTTTTTGTTGGGAAATAACTGGGCCTACATAATAACAGCCTGCTTCTAATTTATTACTTTCTGGTAGGGCGCCTCTAAATGTAATACTATTTTCCTTAGCATATTTTTCAGTTAGTTTATGTCCCCAAGCATCCGCAGACGAGTTGTCAGCCAAGCATAATATTTTTTGCATATAATGTTATTTAAACTACGTGCCGAGGTTGGCAAAAATAGGCATAGGTGCTGTATATTCAGATGTTCTGTTGGTCCATTGTTCAAATATTTTAGGATCAAAATCTGCTAGAACCTTCATCATACGTGTGGCTAACAAACAGGCGCTGACAAGATCATCATGTTCACCCGGCTTGCCTTTGTAACTAACTCCTGTGGCTACAAAATTCTTTAATTCTGAAATCAATGGTTTTGAGTTCAATTCCATTTTGTTATTTTCTACAAGTTCTTTGAATTTTGCACAGGCATCAATTTTGTGTTTGGCAGTAGTGTTAAACCCTCTTCTAAATTTTCTTCTGTGACCTTTCCTAATTGGTTCACTTAAAAACATGCCCATTATGTTTTCTTCACCAATATCCATTACCCTCATTAGTGCCGCTTCGCCTAATGTGTTGTTTTCCATACTGTAGAAAATACTAGGGGTTGCTGTTGAATCCTGCTCCATTATAGTGTCGTTGATATATTTTGTAATGCTTTGTAAAATTCTAATCTGTTGGTTGGCAGGCGTTGTGTTATGATGCCATTCACCTACCTGTTTGAATGTTGGAAGTTCAAAAATTTGTATCGCCGCATAGTCTCCTCCGGTGCCCAGACTAGGATCAAGAGCAACCATATAGGTGTGTTTCGGTTTTGGCTTACTATACCATCTCACTTGACCTTGATTCCAAATAGGATCTATGCCTTCTAACTCAACTAATCTAACACTATTGATCAGAGTTTCATCATAAATTAAAAACTCACATTCGTGTTCTCGTCTAAATCTTTCATCACCAATTCTTGATTTCTCTTGTTCTGCCCATGCTTCGTCTCTGTCTGGATGTTCACTCCAATGTGCTTTCATAGCATAAAAGCCGTTAGTGCCTACAACATTGTCGTTTCCAAAATCGTCATATCTTTTACAGGCTTCTTTCCATATCAAGGCAAACTGATCTTCATCTGAATTGGGGGTAGAAGTAATCAAACATTTTCCACCTGTTGACAATGTTGGTGACAGAGAAGTCCAGAATTCAGTGGCCTTTTCAGGAGGTTGAACGAATGCAAACTCATCACAATAAATTAATGTTAAGGACATACCCCGTCCTGTGTTTTCAGTTGTGGTGGTTGCCATAATTTTTGAACCGTTGTCAAACTCTATACTGTTCCTGTTGTATTGTGTTACACCTGCTTTTATCCAACTTGGCAACATCTCATATGCATATCGCACTCTTGACATAATATCTGATGCTCCTGCATATTTGTGTGCCGCAATTAATATTTGTGAATCTGGTTTAAACATAGCATACCAAATTAGATAACCAGATGCACAGGTTGTTTTTCCTGTCTGCCTAGGCAACATTGCAATACTGAATCGATGATCATTGTAACTCTGAATTAGTCTTTTTTGGTAATCGTAGGGTTTGAAAGGCAAAGATCCTTTGGTAGGATGTTGAATCTTCATAAAACTTTCCATAAAGAAAAGTGGACCTGATTTTTCGTCCATACACTTTTCGAGTTGTAACACTTGATCTTTAGTGTACTTGTGTTTTTTATTCGCCCTTTTAATTTGGTCGCTATCTAATGATACATAGGCCATAGTAATGTATTTAAGGTATTATTGATGTGCTAAAGTATTACTTTTTGTTTTCAGTGGCCTTGGTGGCTTCTACTTGATACTGCTTTTTAAAACTTTCATACTGTGCAGTTAAACTGTTAGCAATGTCTTCTGCTGTCAATTCATTGTCACCTGGATGACCTTTTTTGACTTGAACTTTTTGTCTGTTCAATCCACCTGAATGTAAATTTACAAGATCATCAACTGATTGAACTTTTTGATCATTTGTATAACCTGCTGGTGAGTTTGCTAATTCTGTTTCATCTGCTGGTTGTTCTGCACCCATCATTTTTGCATCGACTGGTTTGACACCTGCTAGTTTTAAAATTGTCATCATCATGCCCATTTCTTCTGGAGAATCGGTCATAATGTGCATGTCTTCTTTTACTGTTTCTTTTTTCATTTCTTTATCCTTTGCCGCTTTTTTCATTGGTTCCGTTTTGTTGCCGTCTTTGTCTAAATCTAAAAAATCTGGTTTTGCTTCTTCAATTGATTCTTTACTCATGTAACCAGCCTTATATACAAGGTCCATTATTTCTTGTTCAGTGACATCAGGCATTAGATCTGATATTGCCTTCACTGCATCTTTTGGGTCAAGCGTATTTTGAACACCACCAGCAAATAGTGATGGGATAATTTTACTCTTGTTTGCCATAATAAATCCGGCACCTTCTTTATCTGTTGCGTATGGGAAGTTTTTTTCTTCTGTTGTTTCTATAGTTTCGTCTACTGCTTTACCTGCATCATCAAACTTGTCAGCAACCATTTTCATTGCAGTTTCTATTTCGTAACTCTGTGGGAAACTTGCTTTGTCTTTTTCAGCACTCATCGCTTTCATAACTTCTGCTTTTGACATTTTTAAATCACCATCATCTGTTGTGTAGTTCCCAATGAATTCTTGTGCTCCGATGTGTATATCACTCATGCCACCTTCTTTAACTGACTCTTCTTTTGCCATTTCTGCTTTGTGTTTTGCGTACATTTCTGCCGCTTTGGCATAGTCAGTGAAGTTCATTTTTTCCACTGATGGAAGGTTTTCTCTTTGTAAGAAATCTTGAAAAGTGTGACAGTGTTCTTGCACTGGCTTTTCAGTTTGTGTCATTTCTGTGCTTTTGATTGCATCAGAAACTTCATGGCCTTGCTCTTGATACTCTCTTAATTTGTTTAGTATGTCGATCATTTCCATATTATCTTCTCACTGGGTCTGGATGTTCGTTTTTAGGTTTTGTAAATGGACTTGGCGTGCCTTTTTCGTCTTTGTCCATATGTTTTTGATCAGGTTCTTTTTTCTCTGCTTCAACTTTTTCTTTTCTGTCTTTTAATAATTCTTTGAATAAACTTTTGTTTGCTTCATCTCCAAATGCTTTTTCTTTAGGAAGTTCTGGAGTGTCTTTATATTCTACATCTTGAAGTACTGATTTAAATTCGGATTCATCTTTTTGTTTAGCCATGTTGTCTTGATATTCTTCAGTTGGCTCACCCGGTTTTCTAACTACCACTTGATTTCTTGCTAGGCCCATGTAATTGGCAATGTACTCTCCCATTTCAAAAACTGATGCTGGATAATTTGTTGTAAGTTCGTAAATTGTAACATTTGTGTTTTTGAACATTGGAAAATCTAAAGGCGTTTCTTGAATAGGTGTTGATTTACCTGCTGAAAGTTTTTCAACTTCAAATTTTTGCAGTCCTTGTTCAAGTTTTGTATTGAAATCTTTGTCTAATTCGCCTGCTATTTTGATACGATAATCGTATTGTTTAGCAGATTCTGATAGATATTTTACGAAATCACCCATAGTGCTGTATTTAGTCTTTCTTCATAAGTTTTTTCATTAATTCGTTTCGATCAGTTATAATGGTACCCTCTGCTTCAACAGGATCACTGATATCGTCTTTGCCTGTTTTGTCTATTTTGAGCTTTTTTAACTGTAGTTCTACCATTTTTAGTTTTTTGTCTATTTTACTGCCTTTAGCATCTATGGCATTTCTCAGCATGGTACTTGCTACCTCAAAAATACGTCCTGAATATCTACTGTCTACGTTCATACCGAGATCCATTAAATTTTTATATGAATCTTCTGCTTCTAAAGCCAGTTTATCAAGTTCTAGATCTGACAGTTCTCCCAAACCCTTAACCTGTGGTAAAGCGGCCGCAACCTTGTCAAATTCCGCGTAGGTTTTTTTCAATGCTTCCTGAGTTTTTGGATCAAGATTTTTTCCAACAATTCTGTCTTTAGATTCTTTAGTTTTTTCTTTTTGGTCAACTTGTTTGAATGCTTGTTTTACATCTGGTAAATTTAATATTTCTTCTAATTTTTTTGTCATGGTTATATTTACTTACGTGTGCCTTGATGAAACAGTTGTTCTTCTGAAACAACTCTAAATTTTATTTTTCTTTGTCTAGCATAAGCATTTGCTGACTCCCATTTGGCTTGATTTATTACTACCTGTTTTCTTTTTGCAATACTTTTTCCTGCATTTTCCATTGTCATTTGCGACGCAGGTTTTACTTCAACCATTTCAGCATGTTTTTTTCCATTTTTATCCATGTACACTATAAAAAAATCTGGAACATACACGGTATATTTTCCTGTGAAAGGATGTCTATAAGGAATCTTTATTGACTCACTTGCCCATTGATAAACATTAGGATGCTCATCACATAATCTCATAAAAGCATGTTCCCAACTACTTCTATATGTTGGAGATTTTGTGCCTACATATTTTTGTTTGTTCTTTGGAGAGAACTTTCCTCTTGCAAATCTTGGAATAGTCATTAGTCTACAATATTTCGAGATACTGCGTCCTTGACAGACCTTGTGTTTCTAACTCCCAATCTACTGGACTTGTATCTGTTAGCGTTTAGAACAGTGGTTATCAGTTCTGATAATTTTGCCGGGTCTGCATAGGTAATCTGGTCAAGCAATTCGCCTACAGGAACACTATCAATTTTAGCCTGTTGTAAAATTATATAGGCAGTGTCTTCGGCTGGTTGTCTTGCAAAGCCTCTCTTGATAAAAAATCCTACAGCGGCGTCATAGTCGTTGGCGTTAAATTCAAATTTATCTTTATAATTGTCATCAACCAAACGATCTTGCGTTTTGTCTAAATTGTCTTTGGATTTTTGAGGTAAGTTAGAATAAAATTCAGTCATTATATGTTAGCCTTTTCTGCTACAATATTTACATTTTGTGTGTTTCGGTCTATTTTAATATAACCGTCAGCAACCAATTGTGATATTTCGTTTAAAGTTCTATCTCTGTAAACACTTTTTTCATTGCTGGTTAGTGCTGTGTAGGTCACATCACTTTCTGCAATTGTTTGTCCGTTTCTTGAACCAATTGTTTGATAATACAATGCACTAGCAACCCTGTCTTTGGCTACTTCGTTTGTAGTAACAAGATTTAAAGATTCTGTTGGAGATAGTATTGTGTCATACTGAGCAACTGTGTTGTTTACTGTTGTGTTGTTATCTGTGGATTGTGAATCAACGTAACCTTTTGCCACTGCTAGAGTTGCGCCTGCGGCCACTGCTGTCACAGCGGCATTGCCCAAAGCAAAATTGCCAACAGGATTTGTTATTGTGCCTGCTTGTTTGCCTATATCTAAAACACCTTCTTTTACAATACCTTTTAATTCTTCTTTTACAGCGTCTTTGGCTTTGATTTTTTTTGCATTGTTATAGGTGTTTATACCTCGAAGTATAGTGCCAACACTGAATTCACCTCTCTGTATATCGCCAATGACTGAGCCTATGCCATCAACTATTCCACCTGGGCCGAATATTGATGTTGTGCCTCCACCTAATAGGTTCAATGGAGATGGTTCTAAGTCATAGTGTATTGTAGCAAAGCCAGGTATGTTGGCCTTATTGACTTTTCCTGCTCCGTACAAAACAGTTTCATAAAAAATCTGCATGGTGTTTTGCATAATGCCTTGACCATCTGCTTGATCTAAGTTATCGTGACTCCATGAACCTATCACAGGATTGACAAGTGTAAATGAAGTAAATCTTTGTTTGTGTAGAGCAAATATTTGTATGTTTTTCAAAAAAGGTGTTTTACGTTTTTGTGCGCCATCACGACCGTATTGTGTCACTTGAGGTTCGGGATCGTACATGTTGTCTTTGGTGTTGAATCCTTTTACTCCTGCATTCAATGAGATAGAATCTGCTATGTTGTATTCATAGTAGGCTTTCCAAAAAGCATTCACAGTATCTGCATGATCATCGTGAAATGTTATGTTAACTGGCTCATAACTTATTTTTGTACCAACGTAAGTTTTTTTGTTGTACTGTTGTTTTTCTTCCAGGTTCATGTTGTATTTGGGAAGGTCACAATTTCGTACCAACATGTTTATTTCTAGTCTTTCATTTGTAGTAAAAGGTCTTACTGGAATGTTGTTGTCAATGTCAAAAAACACATGAAACAGAAACTTCTGTTTCGGCATAAGTTTGAAATTGTCATCTAGGTATAATCTGGCCGCATGCCTGTAGTCTTTCATGCCGGGCAAACCATTTGAAAATCCATTTAAAAAATTATTAATACTTGGCATAGTGATATTTATGGCCATAAAAAAAGCGCCGTTAAAGGCGCTCTTTTTACTTTACAAATGCAAAAAATTATTAGATACCGCCACCAGTTGCTAGAGTTCCAATGGTTCTAGTTACTGCTGTGCCTATTCCTGTTCCTTGTGGAGTTTGAATAGCATTATCGTATCTGATGTTCATGGTAATTGTTGCTGGATCTGATGTTGCATAAGCCAATGTATTGTAGTTCACTGATTCAATGTAAGCACCGTATAATTCAAATGTTTCCAACACATTTGGTGCAGATGCACCATTACCACCATCAAGCATTTCAATTCTTGATGTAAATTTGTAATCAATTCCTGAAGCGGCACTTGATTGCTCAAAGAAATCAAACTGTTTCTGTACTTGTTCGCCAACCAATTTAGTAACAGCGTTGTTTACGTCATCTCTTACTGTGATTGTAATTGGATCCCAAGTGTGTTTGCCGGCCATGTAAACTTTTGAATTGTAAACATCCAGTGTCACGTTGTCAAAAGTCAAATTTGGTCTTGAAGCATCAACCACTTGTTTTGTTAGTTCTGATCTTGGAGTAGATACACCAAAGTTTTCCAATATTACTCTAAATCGATATTGTAATTTTGGCATCAATAAGCCTTGTGATGCTGAACTCTGGTCGTTTGCTAAAGGAACTGTAAATTTTGATAAAGTTGATATTGCCATATGTTTCTCCTATTTATTCCAAAATTAGTTTCCTAAATTTGCAATCTCTCCT
>MDTB01092407.1_pt1 | contig 10813 bp, 6 predicted proteins | sample 811161 | NCBI WGS metagenome assembly MDTB01 (sample SAMN05326650, study PRJNA326480) | marine metagenome | isolation source: seawater | place: Mediterranean Sea | collected 2009 | reverse complement strand
GCAGGTGCAAATTTAAGGCATTCTAATGTTCCGCTTTCTTATGGCCGGTATTTTGAAAAAATATTTATTTCTCCTGCCCAACATCAAATACATCACTCTAAGGCAAAGGAACATGAAAACAAAAATTACGGAGTAGTTCTTGCGACATGGGATTTGCTGGGAAAAAGTTTATATCTTTCAAAGGCCGATCAAATTTTAAATTATGGAGTTTCTGGAGTTATGAGAAATAGGATACATTCACTAACTTACCTTTATTTTAATCCTATTAAGGAAGCTATATCAGGTGTTAGTTATTCAACTAGCTTTTTATTATACCCTATTAGAAATCTATTTCGAACCGTCCTCAGTTTTATAGCGCCAAGATTTGCAAAAATGTTGGTTTTAATTGTTTTAGCCGTCGGAACCTTTTTTCCTTCAGATGCAAAATCACAGGAAATTAATATTTACTCTCATCGGCAGCCATTCCTAATAAATCCATTTATCAAGGCCTTTGAGGATGCCACAGGTATCAAATCCAATATTGTATTTTCTTCAAAGGGGCTTGCCCAGCGAATGCTGGCCGAAGGCAAAAGAAGTCCCGCTGACGTGGTCTTAACTGTAGATATATCTAGATTGCATGTTTATGCAGATAAAAATCTTTTATCACCAACTAGCTCCGACATCTTGTTTAAAAATATACCATCTCATCTTCGAGATTCAAAAAATAGGTGGTTTGGTTTATCAAAGAGGGCCCGCATAGTTGCTGTCTCAAGCAAGAGAGTGAATTTAAAGAATTTGAGGCGAATTGAAGATCTAGCTTTACCAAATTGGAAGGGAAAAATTTGCTCAAGACCAGGCAGTCATGTTTATAATCGAGCTTTGTTGGCCTCAATTATAGCGGCACATGGCCCAGAGAAGGCAACAAATTGGGCTAGGGGTTTAGTGTCAAATTTGGCCCGAAGACCTCAAGGGAATGACCGTGCTCAAGTGAAGGCAATCTTTCAAGGGGTATGCGATGTAGCAATTATTAACAGTTATTATTTTGGGAAATTGAGAAACTCTAATGTTCCAGAACAGAGAGAATGGACGCGAGATATAAAAATTGTTTTTACAAATCAAAATGACAGAGGAAATCATATAAATATATCCGGAGGTGGCGTTGCCAGATATTCAAAAAATAAGAAACTTGCTGTAAAATTTTTGGAATTTCTGAGTGGTGAGAAGGCTCAAAAATTGTATACTCAGGTTAACTTTGAATTTCCAAGTAATCCAATTGTGGAATATAGTGATGAACTCCGCTCTTGGGGGACATTTAAAGAAGACAAGCTGCCAATAGGAGTGATAGCGAAATTAGCACCCCGAGCCCAGATGATCATAGACCAAGTTGGTTGGTGATAAACACCTCTATAAATGAATTTTTTGCAAAATTAATTAAACCGGACGCCTGGTCTCTAATTACATTATTTTTTATTCTTCTTTTACTGGGTCCCTTTGTTGCTTTGGTAATTGTGGCAATGGGAGATAGTAATGAGCTATGGGGACACTTAATTCAAACTGTTTTCCCCAGATATCTGAAAAATACATTATTATTGATGGCCGGGGTGGGTGCTCTAAGCTTGATATTAGGTATTGTTTCGGCTTGGATGGTGGCAAGATTTCGATTTCCCGGTGTAAGCATAATTGAATGGTCTCTGCTTTTGCCGGCCACAATACCAGCATACATTATTGCATATACATATACAGATTTATTAGAATTTGCAGGTCCAGTGCAGGGCCTCCTTAGAGACTATTTTGGATGGACTCAAGCGAGTGAGTATTGGTTCCCTGAAATAAGGTCTTTGGGGGGCGCAATATTTGTAATGTCATTTGTCTTATACCCTTATATTTATTTAATGACGAAAACTGCTTTGCGTTTGACTTCTCCCTCCTACATTGAGTTAGCAAGACTGAGTAAGCCATTATCCGCAGTCTGGGTTGATTTATATCTGGCTCGACCAGCTATAATTGCAGGATTAGCATTAGTTTTAATGGAGGTATTGTCGGATTTTGGGACAGTAGAATATTTTACCGTCGAAACGATTACTTTAGGTATATTTAATATTTGGCTCGGAATGAATAATTTAACAGCTGCAGCCCAAATAGCTGGTCTTGCTTTCATATTTATAATTTTTCTTCTTGCTTTGGAACAGCGAGCCAGATCGCGACAAAAATTCTTTGATGCGACTAAATCTTATAAATCCTTAAACCCAAGGAGTTTGCCCTTATCCTTGGGATTAGCGTGTACAATATTTTGCTTAATCCCCATCATTGTAGGTTTTGCAGTTCCCGTTACTATACTAGCTACTTTTGTTTTTAGAGGACTGGCAATAACAAACTTTGATCTTCTCATATCCGCCTCAATGAACTCTATAATGATTGCTTTAGCTTCGGCGCTAGTCGTAGTTTTATTAGCTTTTGTAATGGTTTCAACCACTGTTTACAGGAAGAGACGTTATCTTAATATATTATCGAATGTTTCTGCCATGGGTTATGCTTTTCCCGGCGCTATATTGGCTATAGGCGTTGTTTCTTTTGGAGGCTGGATCGATGGTGCACTCGAATATTTGGATCAAAAACTATTTTACGGGTCATTTGATGGTTTTCTTATAGGAGGTATAGGTTTATTGATTTTTGCTTGCGTTTTAAGATTTCAAGCAATTGGACACGGTGCTATAAATTCAGGAATCACCCGTTTATCTCCAAATATTATGAACGCTAGCTTTGTTCTAGGGAGGGGTTATTCCGAGAGTATATTACTATTGGGCCCTCCTCTCTTGAGAAAATCTCTATTTGCCGCTGGTTTGTTGGTTTTTGTTGATGTGATGAAAGAGTTGCCGATGACGCTCTTGCTGAGGCCGTTTAATTTTGAAACTTTGTCCACTTATGTTTACCAATTTGCAAAAGATGAGCTTTTAGAAGAGTCAGCATTAGCAGCTTTGACAATAATTATAGTTGGATTAGGGCCCGTAATATTGATGAATTCCTCTGGTAGAAAATAGTTAGATTTTGGGAGTATATCCTTGTATAACTCTCCAATTATTATATGCGTATTATTTTTAGTTACATGATATACCAACTTAGAGTTCTTTCGGGCGGGTTTTTATTATGGCCACAGGCACAGACTTAATTAGAGATGACGTAAGGATACTAATATATAGCCACGATAGTTTTGGTCTTGGTCATTTACGCCGATGTCGAGCTATAGCACATTCTCTTGTTGGAAAATTTAATAATTTGTCAGTATTGATTCTTTCTGGGTCCCCAATTATTGGAAGTTTTGATTTTCGAACTAGAGTAGATTTTGTTCGAGTTCCCGGTGTAATAAAGCTAAGGAATGGAGATTATACGTCGCTTAGCTTGCATTTGGATATAGATCAAACCATGGATTTGCGGGGATCAATTATTCAACATACGGCCGAAGCATTTAATCCAGATATTTTTATTGTCGATAAGGAGCCATTGGGTTTAAGAGGTGAAGTTAAAGACACACTTTCTATACTTAAAAAGTCTGGGGCTCTCTTAGTTTTGGGTTTGAGAGATATAATGGACGAGCCAGAACTGTTGATCCCAGAGTGGAAAAGAAAGAATGTGTTGCCAGCTTTAGAGGATCTTTATGATCAAATATGGGTCTATGGGCTGCCACAATTTTATGATCCCCTTAGCGGTTTGGAGATTTCTGAATTGATTAGAAGGAAAATGATTTATACTGGTTATCTCAGGCACACGGTGCCCTCTTTTCCAGCCGTTTCTTCGACAAGTTTACCTGAAAACCCTTATATACTTGTCACCGCGGGTGGCGGCGGAGATGGAGAAAATCTCGTAGACTGGGTTCTTAGCGCCTATGAGCTAGATACAGGTATTTCCCAAGATGCTCTGATTGTGCTGGGGCCATTTATGCAAACTGATCTACAAGAGAGTTTTTTGCGTCGAATAGATAACCTTAATAATGTAGAAGCCATAACTTTTGATTCACATATAGAACATTTAATTCAGCACGCCTCTGGCGTTGTAGCCATGGGGGGGTATAATACATTTTGTGAAATTTTATCTTTTAATAAGCCGGGGTTAGTAGTTCCCAGAACTAAGCCTAGGTTGGAACAATTTATTCGTGCATGCAGAGCCCAAGAGTTAGGCCTGCTAAGCTGCCTTCAGGGTGATTCAATTAGGGAACCACGAGCTATGGCTACGGCGCTTCGACAACTCACCCAGCAGCCGAAGCCATCGGAAGTTGTGTTGCCAGGTTTGTTGGATGGTCTGGAAAATATAAATAAATTAGTTGCAAATCGTTTAGCTAAGCAGCGAACAGCCCCCTTGGAGCTGGTGCGCAAAATTACTTCGTGAATCTAAACCAATAAGCTATTACGCTATAAAGATGCGAGCAGCAATTATAGTTAAAGGCTATCCGAGGTTATCCGAGACTTTTGTAGCTCAAGAGTTGTTGGAACTTCAAAAGCATGGTCTGGAATTCACTATTTACTCCCTTAGACAACCTACTGATCAGGAAATACACCCTATTCATAGGGAAATAACGGCAGATATAGAATACTTACCGGAGTATTTATATAAAGATCTTACCAGGCTAATTAAATGCTGGTGGAAAGTAAGGAAGTTAAATACTTACAGAGAGGCTGTGTCTTTTTGGATTAAGGATCTGGCTAGAGATTTTTCTTTCAATAGAATTAGAAGAATTGGCCAAGCCATCGTTTTATCAGCAGAATTATCATCCAATGTTGATCTGTTATACGCCCATTTTTTGCATACCCCGGCATCTGTAGCTCGCTATACCTCGATGTTGCTTAATATTCCTTGGAGTTGTTCTGCGCATGCTATAGATGTATGGACTACACCAGAATGGGAAATTCGGGATAAGGTAGAACATTGTAAATGGATAATAACCTGCACAAAAACTAATCAGAGATATCTGAATAAATTTACTGATGATCCCGAAAAAATTAAAATGGCTTACCACGGGATAGACTTGAAACGGTTTCCAGCTAATAAAAAGAATTATTTCAAGTCTAATATAATAACACGCCTTTTATCTATCGGAAGGGTGGTAGAAAAAAAAGGTTTTGAGGATTTACTATTAGCTCTGTCAAGATTACCGAAGAACTTAAACTGGACATTTGAACATATTGGGGGAGGAAGGGACCTCAATAGACTTAAAAAATTGGCAGTTTCATATGATATTAGCGAAAAGATAATTTGGCGAGGCACATGTTCTCAAAATGAGGTGTTGTCTAGTTACATAGACGCAGACATTTTTATTTTAGCCAGTAAAATCGCAAAAAATGGTGATCGTGATGGCTTGCCAAATGTATTAATTGAGGCGCAAAGTCAGGGGGTTCCATGTATATCAACTCGTGTTTCAGCAATACCGGAACTTATTCAAGATGGTAATAATGGTTTATTAGTTGAGCCCGGAGACATTAACGGATTATGCACTAACTTAGGGCGTCTGATAGAATCACAATCTGAGAGAAAAAAAATAGGAATTTCTGGTCAAGAGCTAGTATTTCAAGAGTTTAGTCATGAACATTGTATCTTGCCACTAATTGAACTTTTTAATCTACAAAAATAATGCTGAGTTTTTGAATAGATATGAATATAGCCTTTTATGCTCCACTTAAATCACCAAACTCACGGATACCTTCAGGAGACCGTGAAATGGCAAGATCCTTAATCTACCTTCTAGAATATTTAGGGCATGACGTCAGACTCGTCTCAGAATTCCAGAGTCGGGAACCTGAGGGAAGGGGAAAAGTTCAAAAAGAATTGGAAGCTGAGGGTGACTCAATTGCCAATAAACTAGTGGAGTCCTATATGGATGGCACAGCAACCTGGAAGCCTGATATTTGGTTCACATATCATGTTTATTATAAGGCTCCAGATTGGATAGGGTTGAAAGTTACAGAAAAAATAAATATCCCTTATGTTATTTCTGAAGTTTCTCATGCTCCAAAGCGCGCCAATGGTCCATGGAAAGATAGTCATATCCAAGTTGAAAATTCAATAAAACGTGCTGATTTGATATTGGGTTTAAATAGCAGAGACTATCCCTTGGTGAGCTCTATACTGCCGTCAACAGATCACTATATTGGGCTAAAACCATTTACTTATAGAGAGTTTAAAGGGTCCCGTAAATCAGGGTCACTTGATAAATCTTTGATTGACTCTTGTCGAGGTAATACTGATAGCTTAATTTTTTTGAGTGTAGCTATGATGCGATATGGTGCAAAATATGAATCTTATCGTATTTTAGCAAAGGCGTTACGGGACTTGGTTAATTTAGATTGGAAACTTCTTGTTGCTGGGGATGGTCCAGCAAGGACAGAAGTGGAAAGTTTCTTTGAAGGATTGCCAGTTCAGTTCCTCGGGGAAGTTGATAAAGGGAAACTATCTTTTTTGATGTCTAACTCAGACATTTTTCTTTGGCCGGCAATTGACGAAGCTTACGGTATGTCTTTACTCGAGGCTCAATTTAACGGATTGCCGGTGATAGCTGGAAGTAGTGGGGGAGTTGGTGATATTGTTAGAGAAAATAAAACGGGTGTATTGACCCCAGTAGGTGACGTAAAGGCTTTTTCGGCTGCTATTAATTTATTAAGTGCGGACAAGTCTAAGTTAGCTGAAATGAGTTTGGCAGCCACTAAAATAATGGCTGAAGAACATTCCGTTGACTATGCCGCTAAGATAATTGGCCCTGCTTTAAGAGGTTTAATTAAATGACTAAATTAGTACTAATTAGGCACGGACATACTAAGTGGAATAGAGAAAAGATTGTTCAAGGTCACACCGATATACCATTAGATTCTAGCGGTAGAAAACAGGTTTCAAACTGGAGTTTGCCCCAAAATTTAAATAACTTCAGGTGGATTTCAAGTCCTCTGGGTCGGGCAATAGAGACAGCTAATATACTATCTGGTTTACAGCCTGAAAAAGATAACAGGCTAATAGAAATGGATTGGGGGCAGTGGGAAGGATGTATTCTTAATGATTTGAGAGAGAAGCTTGGAGACTTAATGGCAGCCTGGGAGGCCAAGGGGCTAGATTTTAGAGCACCCGATGGAGAGAGCCCAAGGGAGGTTCAAAAAAGGCTAAAAGGCCTATTTTCTGATATTTTTGAACAAAAAATAAATACGGTTGCCGTTTGTCATAAAGGTGTAATCAGAGCAGCTTATGCTATGGCGGTTGGTTGGGATATGAAAAGTAAACCAATTGATAAAATATTGGATAATTGTTTGCATATTTTTGAAATTGAGTCCGGGGGTATACTTTCAATCGTTGAAATGAATGTAAGCATGTAAAATATTAAGTATATGATATGACAAAGAAACCAAAGCTACTTTTTTATGTCCAGCATTTACTAGGAATTGGACATCTTAAACGTGCCACTACATTGGCTCGCGCTTTGAATTCTATAGGTTTTGATATAACTCTGGTTTCTGGTGGAAAATTTGTTCCAGTAATTGACAAAGGTGGGATGGAATTTATACAGCTACCAGAAGTGCGGGCAGCAGACAGAAATTTTTCTGGATTAGTCGAGGAGGACGGTAATCCTCTATCAAACCATACAAAGCAAATAAGAATAGAGACCCTGGTTAATGAGTTTGAAAGAATAAAGCCAGATATACTCGTAGTTGAGATGTTTCCCTTTGGACGTCGAATGTTAGAGTTTGAGATTATACCTCTTTTAGAGACGGCAATCTCCTCCAATCCCAGACCAAAAATTGTTTCTTCTGTTCGCGATATACTTGTAGATAAGGTCGATACAAATAGGACAAATCATATGGTTGATATGTCTAAAAAATATTTTGATAAAATATTGGTTCATGGTGACCCACAATTTATTAGTTTTAATAAGACTTTCCCAAAAGCATCCCAGATAAGTGATCTTATATCTTATACTGGTTATGTCGTAGAGTTAGATAAGATTAATATGAAATTAGGTGGTGAAGGCAAAGATGAGGTTATAGTCTCTTCAGGCAGTGGGGCCGTTGGCGAGCTAATATTAGAAGCTGCTATCAGGGTTAGGCCTCACACCTACCTATCTAATTCAACATGGAGGCTATTGGCCGGCCATTACATGGATACTAAGAAGTTCACGGAAATTAAGAAACTAGCCTCCAACGGTATTATTGTTGAGAGAGCTCGACCAGATTTTACTCAACTACTTAAGAATTGTTCGCTCTCCATATCTCAGGGTGGTTATAATACTGTAATGGAAGTTCTTGCGTGTGGCGCAAATGGTATAGCGATCCCATATGCAGGAGGTAGGGAGACGGAGCAAACTTTGAGGGCTAAACTTCTTGAAGATAGGGGTTTAATCAAGCAGACCTCGGAGGAAGATTTATCTGATAAATGGTTGGTTCAGGCCATTAATCAGATGGAAAATTGGCAAAAGAATAAACTAAGTAATTTAAATATAAATGGGGCTAAAAATACGGCTAATTTGCTTGCCTCTTTAGTATTTAAATAATTAACTTATATACCTAGCGAATACCCTATTTTTGAGATATGGTTATATCAAACTTACATCCTTAAATTAGTTTTTTGAGGGTAGGGCTAAGAGTAAATAATTAATTCGGGAGAGGAGCTATTGCCATGGAGAGGGGCGTTTTTCAATTCGTATTTAAATATAGTAAAACTCAGCAATTAGTATTGATTTTGATAACACTTGCTTCTTTACCTTTTTATTTTTTCTCTCTTGATATACCAAAACAAATTGTCGATAAGGCAATAAAAGGCACAGATAATGGGATAGTATTTCCATATGATTACTATGGTTTTGAACTAGGGCAGATAGAGTTTCTTCTGGTACTTTGCGCAATTTTCCTCATTTTAGTTGTCGTGAATGGTGGTTTTAAGTTTTTTCTAAATGTTTATAGGGGGGCCGCTGGTGAACGTTTGCTAAGGCGCCTCCGTTATCAATTGATTGAGAGGGTACTTAGGTTTCCTTTGCCGCAATTCAGAAAAACTTCGCAGGGAGAAGTTGTATCAATGGTGACTTTGGAGACGGAGCCATTGGGTGGATTTTTCGGCGATGCACTGAATTTGCCTTCCTATCAGGGTGGTTTGTTACTTACCCTTATGGGGTTTATGTTTGTTCAAGATTGGAAACTAGGTCTCGCTGCGATTGCTCTCTACCCAGTTCAGGCATGGCTGATACCAAAACTTCAGCGCCAAGTTAATGCGCTTGGTAAACAACGGGTTGTTACAGTTCGAAGATTAAATGAGCGTATAGGGGAGGCCGTAACTGGTGCACATGAGGTTCATGCTAATGATACTTCTCAATTTGAATTGGCTGATTTCTCTTCTAGATTGGGAAGAATTTTCCAAATACGTTATGCGATATACAAGAAAAAATTCTTTATTAAGTTTGTAAATAATTTTCTAGCGCTTTTAACACCATTTTTCTTCTATTCAATAGGGGGGTGGCTCGTAATAAAGGGTGATATGACCGTTGGGTCACTTATTGCAGTTTTGGGAGCATATAAAGATGTTTCTGCCCCTTGGAAAATGTTGTTGGGTTATTATCAGAGGAAAGAGGATGCGCGAATAAAATATGAGCAACTTATCGAAAAATTCGAGTTACCTGACCTTTTAGAAGAAGATAAACTAGTTGGAGAACCTAATAATGTTTCAATAAAGGGTGAGTTGGTGGCAGCGAACACGAGCTTGGCTGAAGACGATGGCCTAAAGGTTGTTGATGGTGCATCTATGAGGATTGAATTGCCGTCACATTTTGCGGTTGTGGGTCCTCCTGGCGGTGGAAAAGGGGAATTTTCGCAGTTGATAGCACGACTGTTACATCCAACTGGTGGTAAAGTTGCACTCGGAGATTTAGATCTTTCTGGATTGCCTGAATCTAATACCGGGCGACAAATTTCTTATGCTGGCCAAACACCATATATTTTTGCCGGATCCATTAGGGATAATTTACTTTATGGACTCAAGCATAGGCCAGTGGAGGAAGTAGAGTACGAAGGAGATGTTCAAAAAGAGAGGGAGATTCAAGTTAGTGAGGCAGAAAGTACTGGAAATTCACCAAAGGACATAAACGCAAATTGGGTGGATAGTTCTGCGGCTGGAGCAGAGAGTGAGGTCCAGCTGATAGAGAGAATGCAGCACTATTTAAAGGTTGTAGGTTTGGAGGATGATGTCTATGTGATTGGGCTTAGACAAACCATAGACCCCTCAAATAAAAAAGAATTAGCTAACAAGTTGCTGGAGGCTAGAGATAAAATGAGGTCTCGTTTAGATGATGCTAATATTGCTGATTTTGTTGAGCCCTTTAATTCTGAAAAGTTCAATAGTAATGCCTCTGTGGCTGAGAATATTCTTTTTGGTACCCCAGTTGGGGAATTATTTGAAGTGGAAAACTTGGGCAACAATGAATATGTGATGGGTTTACTCGAAAAAGTTGGTTTGCGAGATGAATTTATCAGGAAGGGTCAGCGCTTAGCAGAGATTATGGTTGATCTTTTTCAAGGGTTACCTGCAGATCATGAGTTTTGGGAAAAGTTTAGCTTTATTGGTCCAGATGATTTACCAGAATTTCAAGCTGTTCTTAAAAGAGTGGCAGAGAATGGACTTGAAAAACTTTCAGAAGAGGATGAATCATTATTGGTTGAATTGCCCTTTAAATTAATACCCGCTAGGCACCATTTAGGTCTGGTGGATGACGAATTTGAAGCAAGAATCCTCGAAGCTAGAAAGGAGTTTTCTGAGAATTTACCAGAGAATTTGGTTGCTTCGGTTGAATTTTTCGAGGCCGGGGACTATAACGCAGCTT
>MDTB01218667.1_pt1 | contig 10814 bp, 12 predicted proteins | sample 811161 | NCBI WGS metagenome assembly MDTB01 (sample SAMN05326650, study PRJNA326480) | marine metagenome | isolation source: seawater | place: Mediterranean Sea | collected 2009 | reverse complement strand
CTGGTTAATGGCTCCTCGGGCAGGACTCGAACCTGCGACCAATTGATTAACAGTCAACTGCTCTACCAACTGAGCTACCGAGGAATGATTTCGAACATACTTTTTTTAAAATAATAAAACAACTATTTTTTGGAGGCCACGTCCAGAATCGAACTGGAATAAAAGGATTTGCAATCCTGCGCCTAACCATTCGGCCACGTGGCCAACTAGACCTAGCTAGACCAAACGTCTAACATCTACTGGCATTTATTGTCATTATCACAATATACATAGGTATGACAACAGAACAAAAAAGTAACTCATTGTGTACCACCAGTGCACCACCGATTTTAAAGTGATAAATTTTTCAATGATAGAAATATACTTTATTTTTCGATTCTTTGATGTATTATAAATTACATGAATTTTCAAAGTTCACTAAAAACTTGTTTTAATAAATATGCCTCTTTCAAGGGTAGAGCTTCTAGATCGGAGTTTTGGTATTTTTATTTATTTTTTTATGCGACAGTTATTTCGTTACTTGCTATATTTTCACGTTTAGAAGGTTCAGGTAATACTCATTTAGTTTTAGCTGGAATTTTTGTCGTTGTTACATTTTGTCCTTTTGTGGCTGTGACAGCGAGGCGCCTTCACGATGTAGGTAGGTCAGGGTGGTGGCAATTAATATCGGGGATACCTTACGTTGGAATTATTGGTGTAATATTTTTACTAATCTGGTGGTGTACAGAAGGTGAAAAAAAGAAGAATAAATTTGGACCACCGATTAAATTAAAAAAATAATATCTTCATCCTCCAATTAAAATAAAAGGTGCCCAAAAAATAGGGTGTGATGTTTTACTTTCATTGATCATGTTAATTTTTACATTACGCAAAGACTCTGAGATGCTGTCGGTTTTTTTAAAGTTGTTAAAGGTATTTTTCATTAAATTAACAGTAGTTTCATCTTCAACATACCAGTGCGATACTAATAAACTTTTAGCGCCTGCATAAAAAAAAGAACTAGCTAATCCAGACAAACCTTCTGAATTTGCACTACCATCACTTGCCGCAGTATTACAAGCTGAAAGTATTATAAGCTCAGTATTAAGATTTAATTTTTTAATTTCTGAAGACGTTAGAACGCCATCATCAATTTCTCCAGCCTTATTTGGAGGGGAGGTAATCAAACCTGGTTCAAAAACTCCATCTATTTCATTTGCTATTATGCCGTGAGTAGCAAAAGAAATTACACTATATTTTGATAATTCTTCAGCTTTAATATTTTTTTCATTAAAATCTTTTCTTAAAAAAAGTTCTTTATTATCGAAATTTTTTGATATTTCCTTTAATTCATAACTTGTTTTAGGTAGTTCGGGCAGTTCTTTTATTCTCTCTATATCTGCCAAACCTCCTCTAGAAAATAAGTTTTTACTTACCTTACTATTTAAAACAACATCTTTATTACTTTTAGTTAAAACAGGATCACCATAACCTGCAAAATAACTTTTATTTTTTTTACTTTTATCTTTATTCATAAAATAAAAAGAACTTACGGAAGGGTGATATTTGATATTATAATCTTTTATTAGCCAGTTTGTATTTTGCAGAGAATTTTCTTTTGGTATTTCATTAATTAACACCTCAAAAGGCATGCTTAATAGGGGCCCGTGTGGAACTACAATCAATTTTTTTTTCCCTGCTATATCTTTCTCAAAAGGTTTAATTAAAATATCATAAAGTTCTTTAGAGGACCCATGGTCAAACTTTGAAAGAACTCCATTATTATAATTAATTGATGATCTAATTTTTTTAATCAAGTTTGGAATATTTTTATTTTGATGATAGCTATATAATAATTTAAAATCATTTTTAGATACTAGTCCAAGAAATAAATTTGTACTGCCTAAAATATAATGTAAAATCACTTCATCATCATTAAGTGAATTTTGAATTTTGTTTACTTGAATATCCTGATAAATAAAACTGTCTCCTTTTAAAAATTTCCCTAATTCAAGTTCCTTTTTTAAATTTTCTATTTCCTTTTTGAGATTATTTACTTTAATCAATAGCTCTTTTTTCTCTTTATTATCAGAAGCAAATTTAGGTAGTTTTGAATACTCTTCTATTCTACTATCAAGATATCTTAATTTTTTTTGTTTATTGGCATCTTTATAAAAGTTTCTGCTAATCATTCTATTGGTATCAATAGAAACTTTCGTTGTTCTTAATGTTTCGGTTAAATTAAAAATGGCATCATTCATACTATTTAAAGAATTTTTTTCAAAAAATATTTTAAATTTTTTATCTTCATTCTTTACAACGTTTAATTTTTTAACTTTATCACCTATCTTTTCAGAAGCTGCATAAATGAAAGTTAATATCTGGTCAGTATACTTTATTGGATCAAAATTTGAATTATCAACCAAATAACCATTTGAGTAGTCATTTATTATATTATAAATGTTTGTTAGATACTTAAATTTTTCATCATAATTTTTTTTGTAATGATGTACTAAAACCAATGAATCTAAAATAGGCAAGCTACTTGGATGGTTAATTCCAAGGTGGTCTTTAGCTACCTTCAATCCTTCGTTAGCGTACATCAAGCTTTGATCATGATTTTTATTTAACGCTTCAGATCTTGAAAGACCTGAATAGAGAAGTATTTTACTATATGGTTGAGTAAACTTATATTCCAAGGCTAATTTGTAATATTCTGAAGTCTTTTTATAATTTTTTAATTTATAATAACTATCAGCGAGATTCATTCTGACAGTTGTTAAAAGTCTTGGTAAACCATATTTTGTACAAATTTTTTCTGCTTTAAGATAATATTCTAATGATTTTTTGCGATCCATAAAACTGAACGCATATCCTAAATTATTTAATACACTACCACTTAACCACTTTTGGTTTGATTCTTTATCTATAAAATTTAATAAATCTAACCAACCTTCTATAGCATCCTTAAATTGTCCGGATTTGGCTATTTGTAAATAATAACTATTCATTGAATTTATGTATGTGTCTCTAAATCTTGTATCAGACGGATCAATTAAATTAATTGATTCAAGAGCTAATTCTTCAGATTTTTTAAATTTGCCCATAGATTCATATGCTCCGGAAAGAGCATTTCTAGCATTAACTCTTTGTCTTAAAAAATTATTATTAGTTTTAGGTTCTAAATCTAAAAACTTTTCTAATATTTTGATACTTTTTGGCAAATCGAAAGTAGAAGTAACAGATGCAAGAGTTATCATTTGCGTTAAGCACTTTTCATTTTTTTCACTATAACTTTTTATGCAACTCGTATAATTTTCTTCAATCATGGGTAAAGCTTTCTCAAATTTGCTTCTTGATATATAAATAGCTGTTAAATTATCTTTAGTTATAAACAGATCTCTTTGAATTGACTCTAAATTTGAGATTTCAGAAATTTTTATATTCTGAAGATATAATTTTTCAGCTTCATCAAGATATTTATCATTTCCTGTAGTGTAATATTTATTATGAATGTTTAAAGCAAGATCTGATAAGGTAAGAACTTCCCATCTTAATAAATCATCTTTTGTTTGATTATTATTAGATAAACTTCGTTTAGATTTTATTAAGCTTAAATTCTCTTTATATACTTTAATCGCATTATCATTATCATTATTTTTGTAATAAATCGTAGCTAGCTGGTGATAAAATTTTAAATCCCCTTGATCATCATCTTTATAAAATGACTCTAAATCTATAGTTTCTTTGACCTTTAAAAAAACTTCTAGTGCATTGTCATAATATCCCTGGTCATAATACAATTCGTACAGACTAATTAATGCGTTTATATATTTAGATGTACCTAAACCATAACGAGCTTCCATATACTTTAGATGTTTGTTTTTAAATAGACTTGCTTTTTTTAAATCTCCATTCTTATTATAAAAAAAAGCTAAAATTGAATAATTGTAATTCAAAAGGTTTCCTTCTTTGTAAAGATCTGTACTTTCTAAAATTTCTATATTTTTTTCATAAAGCTTAATTTTATTTTTTAACTCAGAGGTATTATAAAGATCTGCAAGTTGCGTATGTGCTCTTGCTAAATTAATTTTTCTTTGGAAATCATCATATTTAAGAACTTTGTCTATTTCTTTTAATGGAATTTTAGATAATTCTTTTTCTAATTTTAAAGATTTTTTCGCTAATTCAAACGCTTCCTTTTTTTTATTACAATTTTTATCTAATATTTGAATTTTACGATTTAGACTATAAATTCTATAAATTTTTATGGTATGCTTATCAACAAATAGTTTTTTAGGATTAAAGTTTTCTTCTTGCTCAATACTTGTCTTTGCATTTTCAGCTAATGCTTCTTCACATTTACCCTCATCTATAAGTTTAACTTCTTTTTCAAATTCAGCATAAACATTAGAATTTAAAATTCCAAGAAAAGCTATAAATAGTAGTTTTTTAATCATTACTAAAACCAATAAATTATATATACTTATATTATGTTTAAAAAGTTAAACTTAGTATTTATAATTATATTTTTGAATTCTTCTGCTATAGGTGAAGAAAAAACTCTCAAATTTAGAGGTGTTTCTAGCTCTAATCAAAAAACAATCTTTATTGATATAGAGATGTTAGAAGTTAAAAAGCTTAACAAAAGCATTGAGTCTTATACAAAATTAAAATCCTCGGCTAAATTCATAGATGATAATTTCAAATCAGGCCCTCTTTTTAGAGGTGGAATTTACGGTAAATATGTTCAAAGCGTTCCATTAATTTGGAACAATGAATTAAAAGCTATAGGAGCAGGAGCTGTAGTTGATAACAAAGGAACTATTCTAACCAACTGGCACGTAGTAAATAAAGCTAAAACTCTAGGTGTTTGGTTCAAACCTCCAAGAGGAAAAAAATTTGAAGATGTAAATCCTTATAGAGCTGAAATCCTGGCTGTAGATAAAGAAAAAGATTTAGCGCTTATAAAAGTTTACGGTGTATCAAATTTAAAACCTATTCCAATGGGAAGTAGTGAGAGAGATATAGAAGTTGGTGACAAGGTGCATGCTATTGGCCATCCTGAAGGTTTAATGTGGTCGTACTCACAGGGAACAGTTAGTGCGAAGAGAGAAAATTACAAGTGGGCTTACGAAAAAAGCGAACACATGGCAAATTTAATTCAACAACAAACACCTATTAGTTCAGGAAATTCTGGAGGGCCACTTTTTTCAGAATCAGGAAAACTTGTTGGCATTAATACGGCTAATCATGGGGCAGGACAAAATTTAAACTTTGCAGTAACTATAGAACATGGCTTAGAACTTATAAAAAATCCTAAAAACAAATCTAAAACAAATGCTCCAAGAGCTAAAAAGAAAAAAACATTACCAAAAACAGGTGACCATAATAAAAATGGAAAAATTGATACCTGGTTTGAGGATTCAGATAAAAATGGAAAAATTGATACTGCTTATATAGATGACGATGAAAATGGAACTGTCGAAGGAATGTTAGTTGATAAAGATGAGGATGGAAAATGGGAAATATTAATGGTTGATGAAAATGAAAATGGTAAATTTGATATTGCTTTTATAGATGAAGATAAAGATGGTAAGCACGATGTTATTGGTTATGATTATAACGAAGATGGGGAGTGGGATAAATTTGAAAAAGTTTAAATTAAACTTATAGCAGCTAGTTGATATTGACCCTCGACATTACAAAATTCTAACTTAACATTTGACCCATTATCTTTTTCAGATAACTGGATAGTCCCAAAATAAGAAATAATTTTACAACTAGTATTTTGTCTCATTTTTTCCTCTACATAAGTAAATTCAATTAATTTATCGTTTACATCTTTTGTTTTTAAATTAAAAATATCTCCTTCTCTTAAACTTGCGTGAATGGAATTAAATTCATTTGTTAGCTCATCTTCGTTAATAAAATTATATAAGTTAGCAACTTTTTCACTTAAATCTGTATCATTTTTAAATTTTCCTCTTAATTTTAAATCTGTTTTTTTATTTAAAGAAACCATTTGATTTTCAGAATTCGATTTTTTAGCTACTATTAAATTACTTGTGCTAAATCCAGCACCAAATACTATTGCAACAGCAGCTGCTACACCTGCGTATTGAAATTTGAACACATTTAAAAAATTAAAATTAAATTTATTACTTAATTTTCTTTCATTTTTTAATTCGTCTAATTTTTTTTGTATATGATCAGGAATTGGCACAGATTTAAGTTCCTTACCTAAATTAAATAAAACATCACTTGTTTTTTGATAGTCTTCAAATAATTGTTTTAATTTAGGATCATTATTAATAGCTTTTTGAACTTCCTCTCTTTCATCAACGGGAAGAGTCCCATCTGCTAATTGCATTATTTTTATTTCATCTATCATTAAATAAGTCCTCTTAATTCTTTTCTGCAATTAGATAGTCTGCTTAAAACTGTTCCTAAGCTTTTTAATTCCATAGCTTCTTTAATTTCTTCCATTGTAGAACCATCTGCTGCTAATAATAATATTTCTTTACATTTTTCACCCATATTTAAAATAATGCTCAAAGTTTTCTTATATTCTTCACTTATCTCCATATTTTTTTCTATGTTAAAACTTTTATCTTCAAACTCTATTTCGCCTCTCTCTTCAGTCGTGGTCGATGTAAGTTTTTTAGACTTTCTAAAGTGATCTATAAGTAAACCTTTCATCTTTAAAACCGCAACAGCTTTTAAATTAGGGTGGTCAATGTATTTATCTTTATTTTTCAGATAATACTCCACCCAACCGTTTATTAAATCCCAAGGATCTAGTTGGTTTTTCGATATTCCGATTGCTATTGGATAAAGACTCTGAATAAAGTTGTTGTCCATATATTCTTTCTTTTTTCAATTTTAATGTGTAATGACTATCAAAATCAAGTGGATTCAATTTAAATAAAGCGGGATCTTTTATCATAATAAAGCTTTCCAAATATGTAAGCATTGATCTTTTACTCTATAATCAATTTCTTTACACAAATTATCTAAATCAATTGTTTCTTTTACTTCTATTTTTTTTTTATCAAACAGTAGACCTTCATTACATGGATACCCTCTACAAGTTGTTTGATTTTGTTTAGTATAAATTTCATAAGCAGAATAAATAATTGTATCTGCTTTTACACGACTAGCTATCCCAATTACTTTTATTGAAATTAGAATAGCTATTATTAAAAATCGTGAGTTCATAATTTATTTTGAGTTAACTAATGCACTACCGATTAAACCAAAAACTATTGGTGAAAATCTTGATGCAGAACCTAAAAATGGAGTTAAGTTCACACCAGCGTAAGACATTAAAAAATCAATTACTGCAAATCCAATCATTAGCGCACCTAAGATTTGTGTAAACGATGTTTTTTCTTCTCTTATTACTATTGCTTTTTTCATTTCGTTTCCTTTGTTTAGTTGTTTGTTTGTGTTCATATTAATTAACGTTTCTAATTTTATTTTATTCAAAAAAAAATGCCCCTGCTTTACCAGGGGCATCTTATTTGTTGATTATCTTAAGTTATTCCAAGTGTAAGCATCAGGACTTGTTCTGATATGTGGTGCTACGTATGTACCATTGCCTTTAAAATAACCGTCTACATTTACCCAACCAGCATTTGCACTTGATTGAAATAAAGATACGTTACCGATCAAAACTGCCAATATAGCAATTGTTTTTACCATTTTACTCATTTTATCTCCTTTGTTTGTTTTGTTGTTCATATTAGTTAACGTTTCAATTTGAATTTTATTCATTTTAAACCAGGTGAGTATATACTCACCTGGAATCCCAGTTATTTTTCATAATCCCATGTATTATTATAAGGATTATATTCAAGTCTGGAGTTAGGTCTTTCGTAAGAGTAACCATTGTCATAAGGGTTGTATTTCAACACTCCGTCTGATGGTGATCTTTCCCAACTGTTATTATAGGGGTTGTATTTTATATCTGCCATTGCTTGACTAGTTAAAATTACAATTGTCAAAAACATTATTGTTTTTTTCATTTTTACCTCCTTATGTAAAACGTTTGAATTTAAACTTTATTCAAAAAAAAACCCTCTAAGGGGAAGAGGGCTTCATTTTTAAACAGTGTTTTTTAATTAATATTTCGTACAACCGCCGTTATTATTGCAGTAAAATAATCCAGCAGGACCATTTGACCAACCTGCGTTAGAAGGTGTTGCAAGTGCAGTGCCAACTGAAATAACAATTAATAAGCTTAATAAAGTTTTTCTCATTTTATCTCCTTTGTTTGTTTTGTTGTTCATATTAGTTAACGTTTCAATTTAAATTTTATTCAAAAAAAAATGCCCCAAAAGGAAGGGGCACTTTTTAGTTAGATTTAACAATTTGTTACAAGGTTAGTAAGTAAGACCGTTCCAACCCAAAGTTGGTGAATTATTATAAGTACTAGTCCAACCACCACCATAAGACGGTGTATGAGACCAGTAACCTGCTTGAGCACTTGATCCTAATACCGTTAAAAGACCTACTATCATTAATAATTTTCTCATTTTATCTCCTTTGTTTGTTTTGTTGTTCATATTAGTTAACGTTTGTGATGGAACTTTATTCAAATAAATATATTATTAATTATTGAATAAAATTAAATTTAAAACATTAAATAGAATGAGAAAAATAGCACTTTTAATAGCTATATTAATGATGCCTGCGGTTATGGTATTTGCCGCCCAAAGCAATCTACCTAAATGTCAAGGCGAGGATTATAAAAAATGGGATAATTGCTATGGTTATTTCAAGTTTCCAAGAGGGTCATACGAAGGGCAGTGGAAAAAAGGAAATTTAGAAGGAAAAGGTAAACTCATTGAGGCATGGGGTGATGTTTATGAAGGTGATTTTAAAAACAATAAAGCAAATGGCTTTGGTGCTTATAAAATGCAAGACGGTCATAGCTACATAGGGGAATGGAAAAACGACCTATACGAAGGTAAAGGAATTTTTATTTATAAAAATGGAGATAAAATTGAAGGAAATTTTAAAAATCATTTAACCAACGGTAAAGCAGTTCTAACCTATGTTAATGGAAGCATTTACAAAGGAGAATTTAAAGACGATCTATTTCATGGGAAAGGCATTCATACTTACACTGAGGATCTTGAGGTAATTAAATATGAAGGTGATTTTAAAGAAGACCTAAGATCAGGAAAAGGAACTTTAACATACAAAAACGGAAGTGTTTACAAAGGAGAATTAAAAAATAATTGGGAACATGGCACAGGCACCATGATCTACAAAGAGGATCCAGATGGATGGTTTAAGTATGATGGTGAATGGAACGATGCATTAGAAGATGGCAAAGGTGAATTAGAATTTGTTAATGGAGATAGATATGTTGGCACATTTAAGAAAAGTAGATTTCATGGAAATGGAACCATAATATTTTCTGATGGAGGAAAATACGAAGGAGAATGGAAAGATGGTTATAGACAAGGGAAGGGTGAGTATAAATATAAGAGTGGCTCAGTTTATCGTGGTAAATTTGAAAAGAACGAGGCAGATGGTCATGGAGAGTTAGTTTTTGCAGATGGCTCAACATACACGGGAGAATTTAAAAAAGGATTAATGAGTGGCACAGGTACCTTAATTTATAAAGATGATAATAATGGAAGGCTCAAATATATAGGTGAATTTAAAGATGATTTGGAACATGGTCAAGGCACAATGCATTATGCTAATGGCGAGACTTACACTGGAATATTTAAAGAAGGAAACGAACTAAATAGAAAAAGCACAGTTGTTAAATTAACTACCGATGAAAAATACTATGCTTTAATTATAGGAAATAATGAATATCAGCATCATGAAAAATTAGATGCAGCAGTAAGAGATGCAGACGAAATTTCAAAAATATTAGAAAATAAATATGGCTTTGAAATAACAAAGTTGATTAATGGAAATTATAATGAAATTGTTGATGCTATTATTAAATTTACTAAAGATCGAAATTATAACGACAACTTACTAATTTATTACGCTGGACATGGCGAACTAATTCAAAAAGAAAGCAGAGGTTATTGGCTTCCAATTGATGCTGGGGCAGAACAAGACTCTAAATGGATAAGCAATCAAATTATAAAAGATAAAATTAAAGCTACAAAAGCAAAACATGTTTTGTTGATGGTCGATAGTTGTTTTGCAGGAGCACTTACAAGAGGTAGTATTGGCATACAATCAATTGAAAATTTAAGTAATAAAAATATATCGAGATATAAAATGAAAAAAACACGATTAGTCATAACTTCTGGTGGCAATGAACCTGTTGTTGATTCAGATGGTAATGAGCATTCTTATTTTGCATCAAAATTTATAGATATGCTTAAAAATAGTGACAGTGTCATTCAATCTTTAGCTTTATTTCAAGGAATTAGTAGGTATGTTATTAATAACGCTCAACAAACTCCTAGCAGGACAGTAATACATGGCACCGGTGATGATGGTGGAGATTTTTTATTTTTTCCAAGAACCTAAAGAATGTTTAAAATTATTAGTGAAACTTTATAACTCACAAAAAGTATTCAGGCTGAGCAAACGGACTTGGTACCACTATCATTGTGTACCACCAGTGTACCACCAGAGCCTTGAAAGGTGTGTAAGTCTATGATTGAATTAAATAATTGTGATAAACAAAGGCTGATTGACTGTTGGCTATTTCTAGAACGGACTATTTGCAATCCTCTGCGTAACCATTCCGCCACGTGGCCAATAATGCTTCTTTTAAATCATTTAATAGCTTCAATAAAGCAAAATCTAACTATTTAAGGTTTTGGACCATTTGATATAAACTATAT
>MDTB01159385.1_pt1 | contig 10814 bp, 9 predicted proteins | sample 811161 | NCBI WGS metagenome assembly MDTB01 (sample SAMN05326650, study PRJNA326480) | marine metagenome | isolation source: seawater | place: Mediterranean Sea | collected 2009 | reverse complement strand
CTGTGGTAGAAGTAAGTAATATACATTTTTTCAAATATGATAAAAAAAAATTTGGAAAAACTATTTATGGTGATAATTTTAAGAAACATCCTTATTTTAAAAAATTTAATAACGAAAATTATATTTTTCTAAATTTTAGTTTTCATAAAATTTATAATCATTGTTACAATAAAAAAAAATTTATAAGTCCTAAAAATTTTTTAAAAAAAAATAGAAATAAGCTATTACCTGCTTTTCATACAAGAAATGTACCCCATGCTGCTCATCAAAAAATACATAAACTTTTGATTAAAAAATTTAATTCTCTACTCATTCAACCTTTGATCGGACAGTATAAATTAGGAGAGTACAAAGATGACGTCATAATAAAATTAAACAAAATAGCAGCCAAATCATATAAAAAAAAGAACGTGTTTGTTATTCCGTTTTTCTCTTATCCTAGATATGGCGGGCCTCGTGAAGCAGCACTGCATGCTATTGTAAGAAAAAACTATGGATGTTCTCACTTTTGGGTAGGAAGAGATCATGCTGGATATAAAAAATTTTACACAAAATATGAGTCACAAAATTTTTGCAAAAAAATTCAAAAAAAACTAAAAATTAAGATTGTTGGTAAAAAGGAGTTTTATTATTGCTCAAAAAATTCAGTAATAGTAAATGAATGTAATTGTAAAATTAATTGTAAAATTAATATAAGTGGAACACAGGTTAGAAAGAAGGTAATTCTTAACAAATACATTCCAGGAATATATATGTCAGAATTAATTTCTAGATATTTAAAAAAAAATTCATTAATAAATTAGTCTTAAATATCAAAAAAAAAATTTTTTACAGATAATTTACTATTTTGTATTAATAAGTTTTGTTAATTATATTTTTCTCAAAAAATCTGAAAAATCAATTTTATCGTAATTTTTAATATATTTTTTATAAATTTGTAAATTTTCATCTGGTCCATCTTTAAAATCATCATAAAAGTTAATATCTTCATTTAATAATTTCAAAAAATAATCATTTCCATACTCTTTGATACTTAGTGACTTTAAACAATACACTTTAATAAATTTACACGCATTTCTAACATCTACTAATGCTGTACTCATCATACCAAAAGCTGTTGAATAATTGCAAGCTATATCACCGATTGTTTTTGACTTATTTACAAAAATAATTTTTGTTTTTTCAGGAAAATTTTTTTTTAATTCTGTATTAATAGCATCGATATTTTGATCACTTTCTTCAGGATGATGTTTTATGTGGATTTCAACCTTATCAGATGACTTTTTATTTCTAATCTTAAAAAAATTTACAATAAATTCGATCTGTTTCGAAATTTCATCTTTATTGTCTCCCCATAACAGTGAAGATAAAAACAAATATTTATTTTTTTGATCATTCTTACAGTTACAATTATTTGCATGTTTTGCAAAGATTACATTTTCCTTTTTTTCATAAATTTTTTTCCAAAAAATGAAATTTGAATAATGAAACAAAACTTTATAATCGAAATTGTCAGTTTCTAAAATATTGAAATCTTTCTTCTTATAATCGAAGTTCTGAAACTGAAAAAGATAAGATAAAATTTTTCTATCGAAAAAAACATCTAAAAATCTTTTCTTTACGTTTAAAATCTTTTTAAAAAAATTTTTTTCTGGAGCTCTTTTTTCTGAATTATATTGTCTAAGTTTATGCAATTTTCCAATATAATTTTCTATATTTTCTCCGAGAATTAGTTTTTTAAATACAGATAGATCTAAAGCAATAGAGCCCGTCATTATTCCAATTTTTTTACAATTTCTTGAAATATATTTATCTAATACTATTCTTTGCCAAATAAAAAATTTACTATCTGTCACACAAATATCAAACTTATTAAAATTGGTTTGTAGTTTTAATTTTAATAAATACAAGTGAGTAAGTAAAATTGTACTCATAGATCTTTCAAGACCAGTTTTATAAAATGGTATAAAAAATATGTCTTTTATCTTTATTTCCCTAAAAATAGAATCTTTTTCTAGTTTCGGGTTTTTAATTAGATAATTTGAAGTTAAGATACTTATTTCAAAATCTTTTTCCAATTTTTTAAGATCTAAAATATAGTGCTTTAAGTAAAAATGATTATGGATACAAAAAAGAAGTTTTTTTTTCATATAAATCAGGCAATTAAAAATTGAGTTTATTTTGTCAAATTAAATTTTTTTTTCATTAAATTTTTACTTATTCTTTTTAAAATAATAGATATTGCATTTTTAATAGATAATTTGTCTGTATTAATTTTTGTAACATTATATGGTGATCTTTGATATTTTATTTTTGAATTAAAACCAATTAAGTCACTAATTTTTTTTTCTAGTGCTTTTTTGTAAAGCCCTTTAGTATCTCTTTTAATTAAAGTTTTCATTTTACAAAAAACATTTATTTCAAAATACCTTTTTTTAAATTTATTTTTTGCTATTTTTCTTGTCTGTATTAATGGTGAAATAACTGAAACAAGTATAAAATCATAATTTACTTGAATTTTTGAAATTTCTTCAATTATTTTTTTATTATTATCAATTATTCCTTTCTTTGAAAAATTTTTTTTAGTCTTATTTTTTTTTCTAAATGTATCACCATCAATTTTTTTTATTTTAAATTTTTTTTTTTTTAATCGCTTAAATAAATTATTTGATAATGTTGATTTTCCACTACCAGATAATCCAGTAAACCAAATAATTCTAGATTGTTCATTTTTTAAGCTCATATAAAAAATCAAGTTATTGAGATTTTTTTATCAATTCCCTTTAAGACTATCAAAATTTGTTTAGACAAATAGGCAATTTTTTTATAATTATTTTTAAATCTTTCCTTATTTTTCTTTTCAGTAAAATTCCTATACCATTGTTCAGTTTTCTCACTTGCAAAAGGGAAAGGAATCCTTTTTAAAAGTTTCTTGTTCTTATATAAATTGCAATTACCTTGCCGATTAATTTCAATTAAATAGTTGATATAATTGTCTGTTATTTCAATTGTTTGAAAATTTTTTTTAAAATTCGAATTAAATGAAATAGTATTAGATCCCATCTCAATGTTTAAAACACCATCTAATTCATTATATTTTTTTCTTTTTGAATTAATAATACTCACACGTTTTTCAATAAGTTGAAATTTATTTTTTTTTAAGAATTGGCTAACAAAATCTAAATAATGAATAAGATTTGTTAACATTCCTCCTTTGTTGATATTAATTTTAACTTTTAATTTTTTATTGTTCTTTAGATGTTCGTTAATTTTCAATTTTTTTGAAATATATTCTCCCCATGAATTTACAAAAATGTTCTTTAACCCTTTTTTTATAATCAATTTTTCAAATAAATAAAAAATTTTTAAATTAGAAAAAATAAACTTTTCCAATAAAAGATTTTTAATTTTATTATATTTTAAAATATCTTTTATAATTGAATATCTTTCCTTGGAGTTTGTAGAAATAATAGCTAGGTCTAGTGTTAAATTTTTTGGTAAATTTTTACTTATATTTATATTTTTGAATTTTTTAAATAAGTTTAGATTTTTAACTTTGATTTCATTCATTCTTAAATCTGAAATAAATATTTCATATCTTTGATGATGATTTAAAAAAGACTTCAAATGAGCAATACCCATTGGACCTGCACCGACAATTAAAATTTTTTTCATTGATTCTTTACAATAATATAATATAAAAAAAAATGCTTAAACTTTGTGTTATTGGTTCCTCAAAAATTGTTGATCATCATTTATTAGTTGCTAAAAAATTAGGTTTTTCCTTATATGCAATATCTTCTACCAGGAAAGACTCGATAAATGCAAAAAATAAATTCAGAAAATTTAAAATTAAAAGATATTTTTCTGATTATCAAGATTTAATAAAAGAAACATCTAAGACTAAAGGTGTGTGTTATTTAGTTGCTTCTAGAATAAATGATACTGTAAAAATTCTATCTGATTTCAACAATATAAATTTGCCTATACTTGTAGAAAAACCTATTTCAATCTCTACAAAAAAATTTACAAATAAATTAATTAAGAAAAAAAATATTTTTGTTGGGTATAATAGAATTTTTTATGAAACAACTAAATATCTTAAGACGATTGACATAAAAAATACACTTATTGATGTCACATGCCCTGAAAAGAACAAGTACTCATTTTTAACAAACTCATGTCATATTATTTCTGTTTTAATATATTTATTTAATGATCTAAAAATTATTAAAAAAATAAAGTCAAAACAATTTATTAACGTGATATTTAAAGCAAAAAGAAATAATTATATAAATTTATGTATTTATTATAATCTAAAAACAAATTTTAAAATTGAGATAAAAAGTACTGATTATTTTATCTCTCAAAGCCCTATAGAACAAATCAAAGAATATAGAAAGATGAAAATTGTCAAAAAAAAAGGGAAGAAATTTTTATTATCCTAAATTAAATAAAAGTATTTATTGTAATGAAAAATTTAAGCCTGGTTTTATGAATCAAATGAAAATGTTTAAAAAATTTGCTACAAATAAAAATTTTAAAATTGATAATAATATGTTATTTGCTAAAAAAGTAATTAAAATTTGCAATCAAGTTCTTTAATAATTAATTCTTATTAATATGAAAAAAATTTTGTTAATTGGGGAAATTGGTATTAATCATAATGGAAATATTAATATAGCAAAAAAATTAATTAGAAACGCGAAAATCGCCGGATTTGATGCAGTAAAATTTCAGAAACGTGACCCTGAAATTACCACTCCAAATAATATTAAAGATCAACCAAGAAATACTCCATGGGGTAATACAACTTATTTTGAATATAAAAAAAAAAATTGAGTTCAAGAAAAAACATTTTGATGAGATAAACAAATTTTGTAAAAAAATTAAGATACAATGGTTTGCAAGTCCATGGGATGAAAAAAGTAACAATTTTTTGAAACAGTACAATCTAAAGTATAATAAAGTTGCATCTGCAATGCTAACTAATACAAAGCTTTTAGATAAAATAGCGAAGCAAAAAAAATATACTTTTATCTCAACAGGTATGTCGACAGAGAAAGATATAAAGAGAGCTATTAAAATTTTTAAGAGAAATAAATGTAAATTTATGCTTATGCATTGTGTGTCAACTTATCCAGCCAAAGATAATGAACTAAATTTAGATTATATTAAAACTATGAAAAAAAAATTCAAAACTGATATTGGTTATTCGGGTCATGAAATTTCAGTAAGCCCTTCACTAATGGCAGCTTGTCTTGGTGCTCAAGCAATAGAAAGACATATTACTTTGGATAGAACTATGTGGGGTACAGATCAATCAGCATCCTTAGAATTAAATGGTATGAAATTATTATCAGAATTAGTAAGAAAATTCGAAGAATGTAAAGGAAGCGGTATTAAAAAATTTAATAATTTAGAAAAAAAAATGCTTAAAAAATTTAAATATTGGTAGAATTTTTCTTAGTTTAAATTTAACTAGTTAATAAAAATGAATTCTATACTATTAAAATGATATGATTAAAAATTCTACAAAGTTACATGATAAAGCAAAAAAAATTATTCCTGGTGTTTCTCAATTGCTTGGAAAAAGACCAGACATGTATTTACCAGGAGATAAATGGCCCACATATTACTCAAAAGCTAAAGGAGTGACAATTTGGGGTTTAGATGGAAAAAAATATCTTGATTTTACGATGGTAGGAATAGGAACAAGTGTTTTAGGTTATTCAGACAATGATATGAATAAAATTGCAATAAATGCTATTAAGTCAGGATCCATGACAACTTTGAATGCTCCTGAGGATGTAAAACTAGCAGAGGAATTATTAAAAATTCACCCCTGGGCTAGTTCTGTAAAATATGCTCGAACTGGTGGAGAAAGTATGTCAGTTGCTGTCAGATTAAGTAGAGCTTATACAAAAAAAGAAAAAGTTTTGTTCTGTGGTTATCATGGATGGCATGATTGGTATCTATCTGCCAACATTTCATCCAAAAAAAAATTAGATACTCACCTTTTGCCTGGACTTGAACCATTGGGAGTTCCTAAAAATTTAAAAGGCACTGTAATACCATTTAAATTTAATGACTGGGATGATCTAAATAAAGTCATAAAAAAAAATGCGAAGGATTGTGCTGCAATTGTTTTTGAACCTTGTAGAGAATATTTTCCAGACAGAAAGTACCTCCGAGAATTAAGAAAAATTGCCACTAAAAATAACTGCGTATTAATTTTTGATGAAATAACCTCGGGTTGGAGGATTAATACCGGAGGCGCTCATCAAGTGCTTAAGGTAAATCCTGATATAGTAGTATACGGAAAAACAATTGCAAATGGGATACCAATGGCAGCGATAGTTGGAAAAAAAGAAATTATATCATTATCATTAAAAACTTTTATTAGTAGTGCTTTTTGGACCGAAAAAGTAGGTCCAGCCTGCGCCTTAGCATTTATAAAAAACACAGAAAACTAAATGCAGGAAAAAAGTTAGATAAAATTGGAAAACAAATTAAACAAATTTGGATAAATGCAGCTAAAAAAAATAATTTGAAAATTGAGATACAAGGTATTAATCCCTTGGCAAGTTTTAAGTTAGAAACAACTAATTGGCCTGTAACAATAACTTTTTTTATTCAAGAAATGTTAAAAAAAAATATTCTAGCTTCTGATAGATGTTATGCTAATTTAAAACATACTTCTAAAGTTTTAGATTTATACAAAAAAGCTTGTGAGGATGTTTTTCAAAAAATATCTCGATTAGAAAATAATGGTAATTTAAAAGATCACTTAGATGGTCCAATTAAACAAATGGGCTTTGCAAGGCTTACAAATAAAAAATAAAAATTTTAAAACTCATAAAAGTCTAAAAACTTAATCTTATTTTTAACAATAAATTTTGCAAGAACTAAATCTTTTTTTTTGTCTATATCAATGATCTCTTTTGTGATAAATGGAAAACATTTATTACCTAAAAAACTGTTGTTTAAAATATTTTTTGTCTTTATAATATCGAAATATCCATTACCAACGTAGGTTGGGGTAAAATTTTGCCTGGGTTTGTTTGCGTCGTCTAAAGTCATATTTTTAAAAGACGGACGCAAATATTTTTTTTTTTTATTACAAATGTTTTAAAAGCAGAGGAAGTTTGATTGACAGAAATCATTGAGTCAAAATTTTTTATCTTTTCAAATTTTATGATGGCTTTGTCCAAAGTTTTCGGGTTTCTCAAAGGGGTTGTTGGTCTAAGGTAAATAATATTTTTTGGATAAATCTCGTTTTTTTTAAACCAACTTTTGAAAAAATCCATTATAACTTCAGTGTCTGTTGAAAAATCGAGAGCATTCTCACTTCTTCTAAGAAATACTTTTTCAGATCCCCATTTAATTGATTTTTGAAGAATATTTTTTTTCTCAGTTGATACAAAAGTCCTATCAATTTTTTTTGTTTTTTTAGAAACTTCGATTGTCATTCGTAACAAACTCTTGTTTTGAATTTTTTGTAAATTTTTATTTTTTATAGATTTGGAATTAGCTCTTGAAGGTATAATTGCCCATGTCTGATTAACTTCTTTTTTTTGCTTTAAATTCATCAATAGTTTAGTATAACACTGATATTAATTATGTACGATATAGACTTTATAAAAAACAGTTATAACATAAGAAAAGAAATTGTTTCAAGAAAATTCAAATTAGAAAATATAAATGATATTGAGGCTGAACTGGAACAGCTTCGAAAAACTAAGCCAACGATATTTAATATTGAAACTACAAATTATTGTAATATGAAGTGCGTTATGTGTCCTCGAACAATTTATATGACAAGAAAAAATATTTGGATAAGTGATGAAATATTTGAAGAAGCTCTTTCAAATATAAAAACTTATAACGATGATAAGCTTAATGAATTTTGGAAATGGTTAGAAAACCAAACCCCGTATAATCCTAATGAGGTTTCAGAGAATGGATTTTACTTTTCAATAGTGTCCAAATGTTTAATTCTTCACGGTTATGGAGAACCATTTCTAGACAAATATTTAATAAAAAGACTAAAACTTTGTAATGAAAAAAAAATACCAACTTATTTTTCTTGCACACCAGCTACAATGACTGTTGAGAAGGCTGAGGCAGCAATGGAAAATGGACTCACTGTTTTAAAATTCTCACTTGATGCAATGGATGATGAAAATATAAAAAAAATTAGAGGAAAAAGAGCAAATTATAACGAGTCTATTGAAAAAATAATGAAAATCATTGAGATTAAAAAAAAGAGAAATTTTAAAACAATTCTAGTTCCGTGTATGATTTCTTTGCAAAATGATAACGATTCTAAAAAACTTCATGAAAAATTTTTAAAATTTTGGGAACCTTTTGACGTATTTGCTTACGTAAAAAGCCAAGATAACCGATGGTTATTTGAACAAGATAAAAGCTTAAAAAATAACTCTCACTATGCTCAACAATACTGTGAGTATCCGTGGACATCATTGACGGTGATGGCAGATGGGAATGTGGTTCCATGCACACAAATTTCAAATAATGAAATTATTTTAGGCAATATAAAAGAGAACACTTTAGAGGAAATTTGGAATGGTAAAGAGTATGAGGAATTAAGAAAAATGCATATATCTGGAAACTTTCCAAAAAACCACAAATGTTTAAAAAATTGCGATCAAGTCAAATTATTTGAATACTTAAGATAGCAATTTAAAGATTTATTTTTAGATCTTTTAAAAGTTTTGATAAACAAAATAAAGAGTAAATAAAATACGATTCTTGACAAGTAATATTTTTACTCTTTGTATTAAACTTTCTCATTAATTTTAGAATATATAATATATCAAAATATTTTTTATCGAGATAACTTACTGGGTTATGTGTCTTAAATACTGATTTAATATAACTTCTAAATCCAGAGTTAAAAATAATGTCTTTATCAGAGCAATAATTAGAAAAATCACTTAAATAAGAATGGGGAACCCTATTAAGCTCAACAATATCAATAACTTTACTCAACAAATTTTTTGAGGGATATTTGATGTATCCTATATCTAAACCTCTTCCAAATTTTTCAGGCATAACAGATAATATATTTTGAATATGTTTGTTCCAAAACATATTGATCATTGAATTATTTGTGTTGTTTGCTGAGGCATACATAGTTCTAACAGTAGAGCCTTGCCAATGAAATTTTTGATATAAATAAAGGTAGAGCGAATAAATTTGATCTTTTGAATTATAATCTAAGTTATTCAAATAATTTTTCCTAAAGTATTTCCTAATTTTTTCATTAGTACTTTTTTTTACCAAGGGAGAAATATTTACATTCATTGGAAATCTTTGCTGTAAAAGAAACATTGACTCTAGAAAATTTTCTATGATTTTCTTAGTAGATGTGGGGGGGTTTTTCTCAGTTGTAATATTCAGTTTTGTTTTTAAAAGATTAAAAACAGGATCTTTATAATATGTTTTTTTATTAATTTTGTCTAAAAATGATGGACCAAATAGATAAGTCATCATTTTATCTGCATACTCTCTGTAACCATTATTCTCATGATCTAATAAAGTACAATATTGAGAAAACCCAAAATTTTGGGAGCCATCAGATATTTCTCCCGCGAAAAAAGTTCCTTTTTTGAAGTTCTTAACGCCCTCTGTTACCAATCTTGAGTGAAGAAAAAAAGCATCAGATAATAAAAGCATATTTTTTTTTGAAATTGGATCAATTATTTTTAGATATTTTTTATAATCTGCCCAATTCACATCTATAATCTTTAACTTAAGTTTAAAAAGCTTACATATTTTTTTTGCTTTAAATAATTCAAAATTATTAAAAACTTTATTTTTAGAGAATCTTATTCTTGCTATAATTGGTTTTACTTTCTTTGGGCCATACGTAGATACAAGTTGGTAAACGATCATCAAGCTATCCCAACCAGATGACATCATAACAATTTTATTTCCTTGTTTGCTATCAATATTTTTTGAGTAATTATTGAAAGATTTTCCAAAGGAAGTCATTAACTCATCATGCGTCATCTCATTAGCTGCTTTTCTTGAGAGATATTTTTTTGTAGTAATTTTAAAGGTATTTCCAATAATATTTATTTCCTGGTCTAAATCTATTCTTGAAATTTCATTAAAAAATGTATCTCTTATAGGTGGTCTTTTTCCAACAGAAATTAATGAATGTAATACAGAAAAGTTATTTAAAGTTAATTTTCTAAATTTTGTAACTAATTCAAAAGAATTAGATATTATAAAGTCTTTTTTCTGATTTGTATAAAATAGGTCAAATATACCTCTACTATCAATTTGAATTTTTGTTGAGTTCTTGTTTTGACTTATTATACAAAAGTTTCCATCAAACTCAGCTTTCGACGAATGAGTATTATTAAATAATTTTTTAAAATCATTGGGCTTTATCTTTGTGACACCGTCAGAAGTATATCTTGCTTTGAGGTCACCAAAAATATAAATTTGATTATCTTTTGATAAAACTTTATTTGCCTCTCTATCATAACAAATAACATATTTTGAATTTATAACTATTCTGGTTTTAAGTTTCGAAACTAACAGACTATATTTTGCAAGTTTGTCTTTAGGCAATATAAGAAAAGTTTCATTCATGATGCATATTTATATATTGATTTTCTCAAAATAAAAATTTATTAATATAATTAACTTATCTATTGTAAGACAATATAAAATTGTTCTTAGTAAAAATTTTTTTCAGTGCATAAATCAAGCCAATTGAGCTATTAGTACTGGTCAGCTGCACGCATTACTGCGCTTCCACATCCAGCCTATCAACG
>MDTB01132780.1_pt1 | contig 10814 bp, 11 predicted proteins | sample 811161 | NCBI WGS metagenome assembly MDTB01 (sample SAMN05326650, study PRJNA326480) | marine metagenome | isolation source: seawater | place: Mediterranean Sea | collected 2009 | reverse complement strand
TTTGTTCATGCACACTAATCAATCGGGCATCACCCGCGGTTACTATGAGTGGTCTGATGTTTTTGCTTGTAATAAAAAGATGTTACAAGACTTTGGCTGGTCGGAAGACTTTTTCACCGAAGTGTGCATAGCCCCCGAGTCACCTGAAGAGAAAGGAAGATACCGCAAGCCATCTCCAAAATTTGAAAATGAGATGACTAAGAAGTTTGATCTGGATCCAGCGAAATGCTGGGTGGTCGGGGATAAATGGATTGATCCGCAAACGGGAATGAATGCAGGTATGAGGGGTGCACTGGTGAGGACCGGAAAACCGATTGATGAAGATTTATTGAGCGAAGCACAAATTAGAGGTGTCCCTGTTTATGAGGATCTTAACGAATTTGCGGAAAAGGAGATTTTATTAAGTGAGTAGTCATTCACCCAGTCATTGGGATCTGAAAGAAAATCATTTGCATGCGGATTGCCGGATTTTTGAAGTTTATAAACAGCGATTCCGTCGAAAATCCGATGGGGTGGAGGGAGATTTTTTTGTTTTGGATACAAATTCATGGGTCAATGTATTAGCCATAACTCCTGAAAGGGAATTGGTCTTGGTGAAGCAATTTCGATATGGAACACGGGAGTTTTCGCTCGAGCCCCCTGGCGGAGTGATTGAAAAAAATGAAAATCCAATTGATGCGGGTTTACGGGAATTGAAAGAGGAAACGGGCTTTGTTGGTGAGAACCCGTCCTTGATTGGGAGTGCCCGACCCAACGCTGCTATTCTATCCAATCAATGTCATTTTGTACTTGTTGAAGAGGTGAGGAAGACCGCTAAACTTGCATTTGATCAACACGAAGAACTTGTGACTGAATTACATCCAATTGAGAATCTTAAGAGAATGGTGAAAGAAGAAAGAATCACTCATTCAATTGGATTAAATGCAATTTTTCGCTTACTCCTTCACCTTGGCATCTAGTTTAGCCTTTGCTTCTTTACCTTTGAGGTGTCTTGGTTACAATAAATTCTTTTCACAATGAGTGACTTACTCAAAATTCTTCAGGAAACCGCAGATCCTGATTCTTCCAAGCTTGCGAAAATCCTCGATCTTGGGGAAGAGGATGTGGAAAGACAACTGCGGGAACTTAAAGAGAGTGGAGTCTTATTGGGTTGGGTTCCCCTGCTTCACCTATCTAAAAGTTCTTCCAACGCCGTAAATGCTTTAATTGAAGTTAAAATAAGTCCTGAAAGGGAAGGGGGATTCGACCGCTTGGCCCATCGAATTTCAAAATTCGATGAGGTGGAAGCCTGTCATTTGATGTCAGGTGCCTACGATTTGATGGTGATTGTCAAGGGTGAAAACCTGCATGCGGTAGCTTCCTTTGTATCCGAGAGGCTTTCAACCATCGAAGGTGTACTTTCGACTGCTACCCATTTTTTACTCAGATCCTACAAGGAGCACGGACATCTTTTATCCGTGGAAGGAGAGATGAACGAAAAGCCTCCGGTAAGTGCTTAAAGCTTAATGAACCCCCAAGATTACATTGCAGAACACATCAAAAATCTACCCCGTTCAGGGATAAGGGACTTTTTTGCCATCGTGTCAGAAATGCCGCAGGCTATTTCCTTAGGGATTGGAGAACCTGACTTTATCACTCCTTGGAAAATCCGGGAAGCCTCTATTTTTGCTCTGGAGAAAGGGAAAACTTCTTACACGGACAACCGGGGACTGCTTAGTTTGCGGAAAGAAATTTCATCTTATGTATCTTCGTTTTTTGGTCCTGAATACGATCCACAATCCGAAATTCTCGTTACAGTCGGAGTTTCGGAGGCCATTGACATTGCTTTGCGGGCGATTCTCAATCCCGGGGACAAGGTGCTCTATCATGAGCCTTGCTATGTTTCTTATGCTCCCAGTGTCAGTCTTGCTTTTGGCGAAGCCATTCCCGTGGGCACCATTCCCGAGCAATCCTTTTCTCTCGATCCGGAAGCTTTCGAAAAAGCATGGGAACCTGGTTGTAAAATTCTCTTACTCAATTTCCCGACCAACCCAACCGGAGGAACAGCAGACAAACAAAAGCTCGAAAGGCTGGCGAAATTTGCGGTGGCAAAAGATCTTATTGTAATCAGTGACGAAATTTATGCCGAGCTGACCTATGAGGGAGAGCATTGCAGTATTGTTGATCTTCCAGGAATGAAGGAAAGAACAATTTTGCTACACGGCTTCTCCAAAGGCTTTGCCATGACTGGATTTAGGGTTGGGTTTGCCTGTGGGCCCGATTGGTTGATCGAAGCGATGATGAAAATTCATCAATATTGTATGATGTGTGCCCCGATCTTAAGTCAGGAGGCTGCCATCGAAGCACTTCGGCATGGAACCGACGATGTCATGCGTATGCGTGAACAATACCAAAAGCGACGCAATTTTATCGTCCGGAGATTTAATCAAATGGGATTAAGTTGTCATTTGCCCAGAGGTTCCTTTTATGCTTTTCCGAGTGTTCTGCCCTTGGGAATGAATGAAGTGGATTTCTGCCATCGGTTACTTCGTGAGCAGGAGGTAGCAGTGGTACCAGGCACTTCTTTTGGTCCCCACGGCCAAGGCCATATCAGAGCCAGTTTTTCCACTTCATATGATAAGCTGGTCGAAGCAGCGGATCGTATGGAAAGATTCGTTGAATCTATTCACGCGGAAACAGATAATGTTTCCGCGGTGGTTTAGGATTCGTTGTTAACTGATCATGGGTGGACAGGTAAGCGTAGCAATCGTGGGTAGGCCCAATGTGGGAAAAAGCCGATTGTTTAACCGTTTGGCGGGCAAACGTATTTCGATCGTTCACGATCGGCCGGGAGTCACGCGGGATGTGGTGGTGGCTGATTCACCGGATGGTTTTGCCCTGATGGATACCGGAGGGATTGGCATGTTGCCTGAAATGACTCCTCAAGAAATCCAGGATGCTACCGAAGATCAGGCAGAGTTTGCCATCGAGGCAGCTAACCTTCTTTTATTTGTAGTGAATGGCCGTGAGGGATTGCTGCCGTTGGATGAAACCCTGGCTGCGAAATTTCGTAAAATAGGGAAATCGCCGGTGCTAGTGGTTAATAAGATGGATGAACCGGAGAAAAACTATGCCGCAGCAGAATTTGGAAAACTTGGTTTTCAGCATGTGGTTTATGTTTCGGCAGAGCACGATCATGGCATCGATGTACTTTCCCGACTCCTTTTGGAATTACTGCCAGAACTTCCACGCTTGTCTGGAAATGGGCAGGATTTTCGTACCAAGATTGCTTTTGTCGGACGTCCTAATGTGGGAAAATCATCCATATGTAACCGATTGCTCAATATGGAGCGCCTAATTGTAAGTGATGTTCCCGGTACCACCAGGGAAACGGTTGAGTTGGATCTTGATTATGAAGTGGGAAAAGGTCAGAAAACATGGAAATTCAGACTGTTTGACACCGCGGGCTTAAAAAGAAGAAAACGCATCGACACTTCCCTTGATTACTTTTCAGCCGTCCGTACCAAGCATGCCATTGAGGAAGTTGATATTGTTTTCCTTGTTCTTGATGCTAGGGAAGGGGTTACCAAGCAGGATAAGATACTGGCTGGACATATTTTAGAGGAGGGCAGGGCCCTAGCGATTCTTGTAAATAAATGGGATCTTGCCCTTGAGAGTTTTCGTAAAGACCCGCTCCCCGGCTATGAGGATGAAAAAGATTTCCGCAAAAGTTATCTCAAATCAATCCGCAAGGAACTCTTCTTTATGCCGGATTCCCCCGTATGCTTTGTTTCCGCTCAGACTGGACATGCAATCAAGGATTTCCTGCAAATGGGACGCGATCTAAATTCTAGATTAGACAAGTCCATTTCAACCTCCGCCCTTAATAAATTGATTGGCGAGATGTGGGAGCATCGTCCCCCGGCTAAGATTAAAGGGAAGAGATTTAAAGTGTTTTACGCTGTGCAGGTTGAGAATCGACCATTTCGAATAAAGCTTTTTTGTAACCGGGAGCATAAGTTAGGAGATCCCTACCGTCGCTATTTAGAAAAAGGAATTCACCAAAAGTTTGGTTTATCCGGGTGCCCGCTCAAGTTTTCCCTTGCAGGCAAAGAGGCGAGGTATAAGGAAGAGACGAAAAGCTAGAAATCTTGTAGCCACTTTCAAAAGCCGCTAAGCGGCTTTTTTTGTTGCTAATTTGCATTGAGTGAAAACTCCAAGCGATTCATGATAATCCGCTTGAAAAATGTTAATTTGAAAAAAATTGTCTTTTGTGGATCAGATACAATCGCTATCCCGATGCTGAATCATCTTTTCCGATTGCCTGAAATTGCTCTCGTTGGCGTTTTATCACAGCCTGACCGAAGGAGTGGTCGGGGTAGGAAGTTACAAGCAAATCCAATCAAATCATGGGCAACGGATTTGGGTGTGGAAGTGAAAACTCCGGCTAATCCAGGTGTACAGGAAAATGAGTGGTTAGAGGAACAAAAAGTAGATCTCACTCTTACTATGGCTTACGGACATATATTAAGTCAGGGTTTTCTTGATTCCGCAAAAAATGGTTGTTATAACCTGCACGCCTCTCTGCTTCCGGCATATCGGGGTGCCTCACCAATTGAAACTTCTCTGGCCTGTGGTGAGAAAATAACAGGAGTGACCCTGATGCGGATGGTCAGGAAAATGGACGCTGGTCCAATAGTTGGTCACCAACTTTTACCCATCGATAAGGATGACACCGGGGCTTCGTTACGAGAAAAATTAGCGAAAATATGTGTCCCCTTGCTTGATCGTTATCTAACGAACTTGCTTGTTGGAGATGCTCCGGAAAAAATACAGGATTCAAATCAGGTCTCTTACTGCCGTAAGTTGTGCAAAGAGGATGCGTGCTTGGATTTTTCTCTAAACGCAGAGCAACTGGAATGGAGGACTCGTGCATTTAAGGTATGGCCAGGCAGTGTGTTTTTTTACGAGGGCATTCCCTTGCGTGTGGGCGAATGTGCCATTCAATCAGAAATAAATAAGAAGCCAGGTGAAATCCTAGTCAAGGATTCGAAGCTTTTTGTTGGCACCGGGAAAGGAGCTTTAGATATTACTCAATTGCAAAAGCCTGGAGGGAAAATGCTCCATATATCTGAATTTCTTCGTGGGTTTTCCATCAAACAAGGCTATCAAATAACTTTTCCTCCCAGTTTGCCATTGGTATCGAAAAAGTTTCATTAATCTGCGAAAGATTTCTTGAATCCAATTCAATCTACATTTACTTTAATAATCTGGTGGGTTATGAAAAATATATTGGTTAAATTCTTATATCTGCATGGGGTGGTTTTGCCTTTTAGCACCTCAGCTAATGTTCAGGTAGCAAACCTTAAACAAGACTTGGAGTTGATTTCCCGTGAAGTGGCTGGACTGCGAAGTGAAGTTGAACTGCTAAGAAGAGAGAATGCACAGTTACGAGTGGTGGTGCAGAGTTTTTCCAAGAAGGCAAACTCGGATCAAGGGATCTCTTCTGCTCAATTGGTTCAAGTAAATGGAAGACTTTCTTCCATCGAAAAGAAAGTGCAGGAAAATGCTGGATCCCAAGTAAAGATGCAAACCAATGTAAACCAACAGATGCAGGAACTGATCAAGCAGATGAATGACGGGTTTGAAAAAAATCTCTCAGGGTCCAACCACCCCTACTCCAGCAATGTCTTTCTCCAACGACTATCCACAGAAAGGCTTTGTTCATAAAGTGGAAAAAGGAGAAACGGTAAGCAGTATCGCCAAAAAGTATGAATCCAGAGTGAAGTGGATTATTGACGCAAATCAGATTACGGATCCCACCAAAGTATCTGTCGGGAAAGAACTTTTTGTGCCTCAGAAATAACCATGTCCAAGCAAGAATCACGATTGGGAAGGGGACTGGACAGTCTGATTTCAGGGGGCATTCGCTCCGTGCAGGAGACTCCGGAAACCGTTCAAACAATTCCCCAAATTTCGAAGCAGGAATCACCCTCCGTTAAAGATAAGGAGAAACAAGTTATAACTAAAAGTAATAGATCAACTGATCCTCAATTACTTGAAATTGGAGTCAATCAGATCGTACCCAATCCTTATCAACCAAGAAAAACAATTGATCCTGAATCGCTCAAAGAATTGGCTGCCAGTATTGAAACGGAGGGATTACTTCAACCCGTGGTGGTTCGCAAAATTCTTGAGGATTATCAGTTGATTGCCGGGGAGAGGCGTTGGCGGGCCCATCAGTTTCTCAAAAGGGAAAAAATTCTCGCTCGGGTAATGACCACCACTGAGATTTCTTCCGCAAGTCTTTCATTAATCGAAAATCTTCAGAGAGAAGGATTAAACCCAATTGAAGAATCCATGGGCTATCATTCATTAGTCAATGAGTTCGGATTAACGCAGGCGAAACTGGCTGAAAGAGTGGGAAAGAGTCGTTCATACATAACCAATACCATGCGTTTTCTTCATTTGGAGGAAACACTTCGAAACTTTTTAGCCGATGGAAAAATAAGTCCTGGTCACGCCAAAGTTCTGCTGGGTATAAATGACCCTAAAATTCGGATTTCACTGGCCAAAGAAATTGTAGAAATGGGTTGGTCCGTCCGCAGGTGTGAGGAGGAAATTCAAAAATTATCCGTTGAGGTAAACAAGGGTCTTTCCAAAAGCAGTGCCCGAAATGCGGAACTTTTCCCATTGGCACAGAAGGCAACCTCTGTCCTCAAAAGAAAAGTGAAAATTCAGTCCGATCCCAATGGAAATGGGAAAATCACCTTTTCCTTCGAGGACGAAAATGATTTAAAAACTCTCCTGAACAGCCTTGGCGTACATTAAATCGAATTGCTTTACCATAATCTTTCATTCATAAGAAATGAAGTTATGACCATATTTTTAACTACCCTTCTTATCTTACTATGTCTCGTCATTGTTCTTCTCATACTTATTCAGAGAACATCCGGCGGTATGGGCTCTGCACTCGGTGGAGGTGCGGCTGACCAAGTTTTGGGAGCAGGATCCGCTGCCCAACTTACTAAACTTACCGTCTGGGGAATCCTCGGCTTTTTTATTTTAGCAGTCCTTCTCTATGTTACTTACCAAGGACAGGCTGGCGAAGTTGAAACTCTCCAGCGCACGGGAGTTGAATTGACCCCCGACCCCGTTACCTCACCAGTCCCGATTGACATCGAAGTCCCCGCTCCACCCAGCGAGCCAGTGCCTGCCCCGGTTATCCCCGGAGAACAAGTTCCTCTAGAGGGTAATAAGTCGGAATAAAAAGTCTGGCCCTTTAAAATGGGCAACTTAATCTTGTGTTGTTCCCTTTTTGTTTCGACGGTCCTTAACCTCGAATCTTCAGTCCGTTTTCCGGCCCGTGGTTTTGCCAAGGTTTTAACGGAAGCATCCGCTCAAAAACGACTCTCGGCTTATCGCAGTTCTTTGCTTGATGAACCAAACGGCAGTAGATACCACGAAGGATATAGCATGCAGTTTCAACTGCGACATATGCCTAGGCGTGGAAATGAAACTGTTAAAATTGGCTTTCTTAGTGGAACATTCATGGGGTGCGGAGCTTCCCGAATTTCTCTTGCTGGTAACACAAAAGAAAAGAGTCCGACGCATTATCTTCTCCTGAACGGACAAAATCCAAAATTATGGAAGTGCATGGCCGGTAATTCAACGGCTCAATTAATTTCTCTGGAAGACTCCTTAGAGCCATTGGTGGAAGGTATGAACCAAACTTCGTTTGATTTGCTTATGCCGTTTGTTTTTTGGGATGGCAAATATGTGCATTCGGGAAAAGTGGCGGGTCGACCTGCTCATATTTTTGCATTCCCCTGCCCCCCTTGGGTGAATAAAAGAAAGCCCGACTGGCAAAGCGTAACCTTGGCATTGGACGATGCCTATGATGCCCCCCTGCGGGTCGAAGTTTTGGGAAAAAGTCAGATCGCCGTGCGCAGTTTAATATTGCGAAGTTTTAAAAAAATCGGCGATCAATGGATTGTGAAAGAAATTGACTGCCGCGACCGAAAAAGCCGATCGGTTACGAGAATGAAAATTACATCGGCTGCTTTGGGTTTGGATTTAGATGAATCTCTTTTTCTCCCCCTGAACCTTGCCCAACCCATACAGGTAGATCCAAAACTTTACCTCCCTACTGATTAATCAAATCTTTCGTCTTGCTTGGTATTTGGTTTTTTCTAGCGTCAATTAATTTTAATGAAAAGTAATTCTCTATCTCGATGGGCCAAGAATGTGTCCCCTTCTCCAACCCTTGCCGTTGATGCGAAAGCAAAAGCATTAAAAGCAGCCGGTGAAGATGTTTGCGGGTTCGGTGCCGGTGAACCGGACTTTGATACGCCGGATTTCATCAAAGATGCCTGTGCCAGGTCTTTAATTGAGGGGAAAACAAAATACGCCCCGGCCGCGGGGATTCCTGATTTACGGCAAGCTCTTGCCGATCAGTATCACCAGCTCGGTGTTTTGTCCGAGGTCAACCCAGCTCAGGTGGTTGTCAGCCCCGGTGGGAAATTTTCCTGTTACCTTGCTATTCTGGCAACCTGCGGACCAGGAGATGAGGTGATTATCCCTGCTCCCTACTGGGTAAGTTATCCTGAGATGGTCAAACTTGCCGGCGCTGAACCTAAAATTATTTTGGCTGGAGACGAACAAGGGTTCAAACTGACGGCTGCCCAAATAGAGGATGCACTTACCCCTGCTACTAAATTAATAATTTTGAACAGCCCTTCCAACCCAACGGGATGTCTCTATGATAAATCAGAAATGGAAGAGATTGTTGAGTTGGCCTGCAAAAAAGATTTGTTGGTCATGTCAGATGAAATTTATGAATATCTTTTGTATGATGGATCCACTCATTATCGCCCTGCCAGCTTCTCCAAGGAGGCTTCGGAGCGGGTAATTACTGTTTCCGGATTCAGTAAAACTTTTTCCATGACCGGATGGAGGTTGGGGATCTTGGTCGCCAACCCGGAAATTGCCAAGGCCGTGGCTTCCCTGCAAAGTCAAACCACATCGAATGCCACTACCTTTGCACAATACGGTGCATTGGCTGCAGTCCAGAACTGGTCATCCGCAATGGCTGCAGTTAATGAGATGCTTGTTCATTTCGACCGACGAAGGCTTACGCTTTTGCAAGGATTAAATGCGATAGATGGAGTAAGTTGTCTGCGCTCTCAGGGAGCCTTTTATTTATTTCCAAAAATAGCAGATTTAGCTATGAGTTCGGAGAATTTTTCCAATCAATTACTGGAAAAGAAAAAAGTGGCCGTTGTTTCGGGTCATGCCTTTGGAGCCGACGGGTACATTCGTTTGAGTTATGCCACTTCTGATGAGATCATTGACAAAGGATTACATCGTCTAGCTGCTTTTTGCAAAGAAATAAGCTGAATTTCTCTCATGCTTTTAATGAATTCATTGTTGACTGAAAGAGAAAGTCGTCGGATTCTCGCCGTAACTTTAAACTAAACTCTTACAATGATAAAATCCAAGCTGCCAAAATTTATCCTTTTTTTCCATATATCTAATCCCTGGTCTTTTATTAGCGGACAGAGGTGAAGCAGTCCGAAATGCTTATCTTGCTGGAGCGGTACCAGACGATCTGGATGCCTCATTGCGGAAGGGAGTAACCAGTGGATATTATATGGGTTTTTCCAGTTTGGCTGATGAATTGAGACAACTTCGAAGACCTACTGATATTCCTGTAACGGATGGTTTTATAAAAACATTTTATTTTGATCTACACTATGCCAACCAAGAATTTAATCTTGGTTTTTTTAAGGATGATTCACCTTTAACCCCAGACGAGGATTTGATTGAAAGTAGTCTGTATGGAATTACTTTGGGACTGGGTCTGGGAGACAACCCCAATTTAGATATCAAAATTCCTATCTCCGCATCACGCTTCGAAGTTGGTAACATTGATGACACCGGATTTGTTTCTGGTGTTGAACTTTTTCCTAATTTCAGGATTAACCAATATGTCGCTTGGGGTGTAAACATTTCTTACATTGAATCCAAGAGTGACTTTCCAATATTTGATGAATCTTTGGCCAGTGTTTCCTTCGAAAGTATGTTGGAGTCAAGCACCGCTTATGGCATTAACTGGTCGGGCAGACTTTCGATTGGTCACTTTTACCCAAGCAATGATGCGAATGACGATTCCTTTTGGCTTTTTCGTGGTGGATTGGCTCTACATTACCAATTGCATGAAAACTTTACCCTTCTCCCCTTTCTTCGTTTTAACTACACAAATGGCGATGTTTTAACTGACGACCTATGGGTCGAGTATGGTAGTGAGTTTATCATGATGCCCAATGCTCCTTGGAACTTTAGTTTTGGAATCGCAGGGGTCGGTGGTCATGATGTGATTGAAGAGGGGATGGAATTCTACTTCTCCACCAAGAAAAATTTCTAACCATTTATATCTTATAATATGAATATTCTATTTCCTTTCATTTTGACTATGGTCTTTGCGATCTTTTCTTCATGCACAAGAACTGCTAATAAAACGGGTCCTCTGGTTCCTTATCCGGAAGTGACCGCTGATATTGAGATTGGTGAGCAAATACGCGGAGAAGGAACCCGTGCTGAATTGTTAGGGTTTATTCGCTGGGGAGACCCCGGGCGGGCTGCTTTTACTGCTCGTAGGCAGGAGCACGAACTGGGTGGTGCCGTGGTTAAACAATCAATGCAATCCGCGGTTTATGATGCCTTGGAGGGTCAGCCTGATCACTTTATTGTAGATCCTCATTTCCATACGATTGAACACAACTTTCTGGTTTTCAAAACTGCGAAAACTTCCGTTGTTGGTCGAAAAGCAAAAC
>MDTB01130818.1_pt1 | contig 10814 bp, 5 predicted proteins | sample 811161 | NCBI WGS metagenome assembly MDTB01 (sample SAMN05326650, study PRJNA326480) | marine metagenome | isolation source: seawater | place: Mediterranean Sea | collected 2009 | reverse complement strand
TTTATTGCTGTAAGTTTGCATTTTTTGGCTTGGATCGATTAGTTCAACAAATTGTGGTTGGCGCAACAATTCGAAAAGCTTTAAATCTGCTTGTCCGTCAGTAAATTTATCTTCAATTTTATCGATCAGTTCTTCAGCATTCTTGACATTCAATGATTTGACTTCAGGAATCCTAAGTAACATTGCTTTTTCATGATCGTTCATTTCAGCAAGCTGCTTTTGGAGACCTTTAACGAAACCCTGAATCGCTGGTTCAGGCAAACTATCCTGCCGAGCATTCAAATTTTCCAGCCGAGAAACTATCTTCAGATAAGCTGACATACCTTCTAGCTTTGCTGATTTTGGTGCCTCTACCAGATTATTCGGTGTAACTTTTTCTGAGACAGCAACACTTTCTACTTTTGAATTCTGCGCAGCTTTCTGCTCTCCATTTCCACTAATCATTGATTGTTTGACTTGCATCTAAACCTAATGCCGAATGTTGTAAACGAATACTCTGATTTTCAGTTTGAGATTCAAATCCTGCGCCAGTAATAAAGGATCTGAAGGGGTCAGGAGGCGCAAAACGTATTCATCCCGCCACCCATCACTAATTCAAAAGCTCTTGGCTCTTTTCCGGTACCTGTGATAACGTTCAGTGGAACTTTTTGCTTTGGCCGGTAGTCTTCCGGTTTCTATACCGCTTCAATCAATTCTTACGATATGACCATAGAAGAAAACACTCTGGAAAGTCAGGATCAAGATCCACAAGAACTCCTGCAACAAATGGAAGAAGCTGCTTGGCGCCAAGGGCAGCCAGGACTAGAATTTTTCTTCTCATATCTGATGGTTGAGATCAAATTCCCTAACAACAATGACGATTCAACTTGGGAATTGAACACTCGGGGCCTAGACATTGATGCCCTCAGGAAAGCCATTCAGAGAGAGCAGGACATCATGCAGCAGGTTCTGCAAAGCGATTCTTTCCCGTGGGTCAAGTTCGGAATGGAGACAAAGCTCGTCAATGCTACTGAAGTTCAAGAATACCCCTACAATTTTGCAGACCTGATCTTTGTTAGCTTGTCCCTCCCTGCTTGGGTGATGCCGCCTCAACGACCAAAACTTCTAGCAAAGCTGAGAAATATCCTTGTGCTCTATCGAAACAACAATCCAGATGCGGTGATTGTTTCGATAACGAAGCACGCGCCGTTTCGACTCAAAGATAGACTCTCCTACAAATGGGAAGAACTCAGTCGTGAGTTGGGAGGAATTGGAAACAAAGGCGCCATTACACGTCTAGTAGCCCAGCAACTGGCATCCCCAAGTGTTCTAAAATCCTATCTTAACAAAGAACACACCACACAAAAGATTAGTAATCAGACGCGTATACAAGAACTTCAGAATCATTTGGATTCATTGCAATACGGTCAAACCAACATGAGATTGATTGTCTGCATCGAAAACCAGCTTCATGATACCTATGCTAAACGTGTCAATGCGGTACTGAGGAATAATAAATTCAGTAAATTCATGGTGATTAGAGAATCAGCATTGAAGCCAGAAATGTTGAGGAAATGCGATTTCATGATCTTACTAGGTTTCGAAGCCTCTGTAGAATTGAAAAAGTCTAAGGAATTTCAACAACGGCAAAAACGAATTTACGAAATTGATCTTGAGCACCCCCAGGGATTACCAGAAATCACTGCCCGTTATGAAAATATGACCAATAAGCTTGAGAAGCATTATCTTGAGTTACGTGAATCTTTGAAGGAAGAACGCTACAGCGATTATTTCCAACTAATCTACCAAAAATATGAGATATATCAGGATATTGCTGCAAATCAGTATGAAATCGATCAAGAATTAACAAAAATTGCTAACGCTAGCAGGCAACTCGCAAAGGGCTATTTTAACTTAGTAGAATTAATTCTTTTAATTGGTACAGGACGGGCTCATGTCATCACCCGCTTTGGGGGCATAATGCTACAGATGACTCGCTATTTAATTGTGGATGATTTCTCCTCAGATATTGTTGATCATCTGGCCAAAAGAGGATATCCGCGACACCAATTGACTTACATGAGTTCTCTTGATTTTCTTCAAGTCTTTTTGAAGCACAAATTAGAGAATCCAAATTTAGCAAATGCACCAACAGAATCTGCCTACATGCATTTTCTTCAAAATGCTAAATTCTTCCGCCAATATGAAGTTGTTTTTATCAATGGTTGGAACTTAGAAGAAAATGGAGATTTGACTACTAAGCTTTGGACTTGCCCCGTAGCCGACGATGAAAATCATAACCCCAATCCAACTGTGAGTTCAGAGAACTTACATAATTTGTTATCCACAACAAGAGGAAAGTTATTGCGGATGATCCTTCCCGATAAGGATGGCCAACTTACAGACAAGGATAGAGAGAAAGAGGAAAATATCTTACACACTATCGATAATGCTATCTCATTGACTGATTTAACACCTTTGGCAAAAATGATGGCTAGAAAGAAAAACAGCACCTTCAAAGCCAATACATTTTTGGAACAGGAAACAAAACTTCTTGAGGAAATGAGATCAGATGAGAAATTTGCTCCTGAACAGCAATTAGCACAAAATAATTATGGCCAAGAGTTGTCAGGTGCAATCACGGCAAAGCACATACCTTCTTCTAAGCCCCAAAAAACCGACTCAAGTCAAGACGAAAAAGAAGAAACAATGAACCCAGAAGAAGAGCTATTCGGATCAATTATAAGATATCGTCTGAATTTAGTTAAACTTCATGGATTTGCTTGCGGAATCCGTTGGTTGTCAATGCTCGAGAATAGAAAAGTGATTTCGTTCTTGAAATTACAACCTAAAGTTCAGGACATGACACTCTGGGAAATGCTTGAATTTGGTCGAGTATGTATCATAAGCGAGGACAAACCACTTGAAGAAGCGGGGATTCGATCCGCCCTTAGTGTTGGCGATTTTCCAGAGAGGTTGGTTTACACAAGAAATTTACCTGGCAAGCATGATATTGATGTTGAAGCTTTCCTCTTATACCTAATTGACTGTGAGTCTTATCTTGCGGACGACATTGTTCGTTTTCTTTATATTAAGAATCGATCACAATCTGCATCGATTCCAGTGCTACTTCTGATGTCTGAAAACTTTCAGAAGCAAATTCAGAAGGGGGAAGACACTTTGCTGAAGCACATGGCCGGTATAGATCCAAGGGATGACCAACTCAACCCAAAAGGGTTCCCCATTTCAAATAGCATTGATTCTCTCGAGGATGTAAAGAAGGTAAAGCACATCATAAGAGGTGCAATGGGCCTTCCACTTGGATTGTATGAACAATTCGAACAAAAAAAACTCGGAGGAGATAGCAATGCGGAGGATCGCAGTTTAAGCGCGCCCACTTCCAAAGAAGTCTCCGAAGAAGCAATCCAAGAGGAAATGAAAGACATGGACTGGTCTAAATTTCCACTGTAAGAATCTGCCGGATTTTTAAGTAAACCCGGCATGCTTCATGAAATTAAGCCCGACCCTCCAGAGCATTGGCGCGCTTCAACTCCTGCTTGCCGCTGTTCTTCTTGCTCCCCTGCTGATCTCTCTACTACACGGCGAAAATGATACACCAGCGATCCTAGCAGCAATTGGTATTGCATTTTTGATCGGTGGCCCTCTTTGGTGGTTCAATCGCCAATCACGCAGTTTACAATTCCGAGACACGGTGTTGATTGTCACCCTCGGCTGGTTCAGCATTTGCCTTGTTGGCTGTCTCCCCTTCGTTTTTCACGGAAGTATTCCTAGCCTGACTGATGCTTTTTTTGAGGTCATGTCAGGACTTACTACCTCCGGATCCACAATTCTCAATGACATCGAATCCCTTCCACATGGGTTGCTGTTCTGGCGCTCCATGACTCATTTTTTGGGAGGTATGGGAATGATTGGACTATATCTTTTGATTTTCTCCTACGTGGGAAGTGGAAACCTTCAGATGTACCGAATTGAGTCAGCCCCCGGTCAAGGGGGAACTGGTGATAAGATGCTTCCCAACGTTCGGTTAACTATGAAGTGGCTTTGGGGCATTTACCTACTCTTGAATGGACTATGTGCGATTTTACTCTGGTTTGGGGGCCTTTCTTGGTTTGATGCAATGTGCCACGCCTTCAGCGCTGTTGCCACAGGAGGCTATTCAACTTTGAATGCCAGTGCGGGTGGATTTGGAAGTGCTTATGTCGAATGGATTTTGTGCCTGTTCATGTTTTTGGGAGGAATGGATTTCGTCCTTCACTACCAAGTTCTAAAAGGAAATTGGAAGCCTTTGACCAAAAGTACAGAACTCAAGGCTTATCTGATAATTTGCTTTGTCCTCGGGGTTGGCGTATCAGGACTTCTTTGGCTAAGCGGGACAAACACAAATCTGCTGGATTCATTGCGCTATGGATTCTTTCAGGTGCTTTCCCTACTCACAACTACAGGCTACTCCACAACAGACTATGAACTATGGCCACAGACTGCACAGATGTTATTGTTTTTCTGCCTGTTTATTGGTGCTTGCTCTGGATCAACAACAAGTGGGATCCGCATCGTCCATATTGTGCTGTTGGTGCGATTCTTAGAACGCTTACTACATCGAATGGCCCGACCACACGCTGTTCAATCAATTTTGGTTGATGGAAAACCATTGGAAATGTCTGTGGTAAATGGCGTACTTGGCTTCATCGTTCTACAGATACATGCCGTGGTAATTGGAGGGGTTTTTCTCAGTATTCTCTCACCAGATATAGCTTTGTGGTCTGGTCTCAATATGATGATGGCCTCACTCTGGAACATTGGACCAGCTTTTGGAGATGTGGGACCAACTGAAAATTACGCTCATGTCTCTGACGCAGGAACATGGTTCCTTTCCATAATGATGTTGGCTGGACGACTAGATATCATCACGGTCTTGATCCTTTTCTCCCCTTCTTTCTGGAAAAGTCACCGTTGATTTTATTCACCCTACTGGACATTTATTAAGGCTTTCTGCATATTGCCGTTTACGGAGACGGATGCGTCACTGGTGGGCGTCCCGGACTTCAAACCCGTGTGTATGGCTCTAAAACAGTCATTGGTAGGTTCGATTCCTGCTCGTCTCCGCCAACAAACAAATTAGAAGTTGGTACCATATTAAATCAACGCGAATGGCATGGGACGCTCCCTAGCACAACGGCAAGCAAACGCGCCAAGAAACCTCATCAAAATTTTATTCTGAGAGGAAGCCCATGCACTACCAGGCAGAGCACCGAGAATCTATTAAAAACCCAGAAGCTTTCTGGCGAAAACAAGCTGGAATAATTGATTGGTTTAAATTCCCAGAAACAATTCTTTCTCAAGATAATAACCAATCCTATCGCTGGTTTGATGGCGGCAAGTTGAATACCTCCTACCTCGCGCTAGACTATCATGTCAATTCAGGAAGAGCTGAGCAAGCTGCCCTAATCTATGACTCCCCCGTCACTGGCCAACAAAGGACTTTCACCTATTTAGAGTTGCGTGATGAGGTTTCTCGATTTGCAGGAGTCCTAAAAAATCACGACGTTGTTAAAGGGGATCGTATTATTGTCTACATGCCGATGATTCCACAAGCTATCATCACTATGCTGGCCTGCGCCCGACTAGGAGCCATTCACTCAGTAGTATTTGGTGGCTTTGCCCCAAATGAATTGGCAATTCGTATTGATGATGCCCGTCCAAAGCTATTGGTAACAGCTTCCTGTGGAATTGAGATTCAGAAAGTAATTCCCTACAAACCGCTTGTTGATGAAGCGATTCAAAAATCAAACTTTCCACCTCAGAAGGTCCTGGTTCTTCAAAGACCCCAAGTAACTGCAGATATGAAGGATGGGAGAGATTTGGATTGGGAAACTGAACTTTCATCTGCACATCCGACAGAACCAGTTCCAGTTGATTCGTTGGATCCCCTTTATATTCTTTACACTTCTGGTACGACAGGTTTACCCAAAGGGGTGGTTAGGGATAATGGAGGACACGCTGTGGCCATGCGCTACAGTATGAAAACCATATATAATGCCGAACCTGGTGACGTTTATTGGGCTGCCTCAGACGTTGGTTGGGTAGTTGGCCACTCTTACATTGTTTACGCGCCACTACTTCATGGATGTACGACAATTGTTTATGAAGGGAAGCCCGTCAAAACACCAGATCCAGGCTCATTTTGGCGGATGATCGAAGAGCACAAGATCAATCATTTCTTCACCGCACCGACAGCTTTTCGAGCTGTCCGCAAAGAGGATCCTGATGCGAAATTTTTGAAAAACCACGACATCTCCTCACTAAAAGGGCTGTTCTTAGCCGGAGAAAGATTAGATCCCCCAACTTATGGCTGGCTCCAAAATATCTTGGAGGTCCCGATCACGGACCACTGGTGGCAGACCGAAACGGGTTGGTCCATCGCTGGGAACCCAATGGGATTGGAACCACATCTGCCAAAGAGTGGTTCCGCAACGCTACCCTCTCCAGGTTACAACGTGACTGTCCTAGATGAAGAAGGATATGAGGTGTCAAAAAATACCCAAGGAAACATCGTCATCAAGCTACCTCTTCCACCAAGTTGTTTAGCGACACTCTGGGGGGATCATGATCGATTTAAAGCATCTTATCTTGATCAATTTCCTGGATACTACAGCACGTCCGATGGAGGATATATTGATGAAGATGGCTATGTCTTCGTGATGGGACGGACTGATGACAACATCAACGTAGCTGGCCATCGCCTCTCAACCGGGGAAATGGAAGAGCTGATTGGCTCGCATGCTGCCGTTGCTGAATGTGCAGTAGTTGGAATTGATGACGCGTTGCGAGGACAGGTACCGGTAGGCTTTGTCGTATTGAAAGATGGAGTCAGTACAGAGCCCGAATCGATTGAGCAAAATCTTATTTTGCTGATTCGACAAAAAATCGGCGCCCTAGCTTACTTTCGTCAGGCCGCCATTGTGACTCGACTCCCCAAGACTCGCTCCGGAAAAATCCTGCGAAAAACTATCCGCCGCCTAGCTGTTGAAACAGATGTGTCCGTTCCACCAACCATTGATGATCCAAAGATTATGACCGAGTTACTGGATGCAATGCAGTCCAAAGGTATCGGCCAGTTTACCAAATAAAAAATAAATCCAGGCTAGCCTCACTTCCCTGGGTCAGCATCTTTGCTCCTTCTCAGCCCTAATGACATCCTCTAAACTCCCTTGCATCTTATTGGCTCAGAGCAACAGCGTCCCAATTGCCAGAAAATACTTTTACGAGTACCTTAGGCCAGACAATTCAGCTGTCTGGGAACCACCCCAGGTCATGCAGATTGAGCAATGGCTATTGCAACTAGCAAATCAAGCGTTGATGTATGAGCAGGTAGGTTTTCCAGAAAACCTTAATAGGGTTTTACAAAAGCGCGAGGAGCAACTGGTTTGGGAGGCAATCCTAAAGGAGGACCTCAAGGATTCAAAAGATTTTCTGCAAATTTTGCCTTTGGTGCAAACTGTTCAAGAAACCAATCGTTTGTGGCAAATCCATCTACGGTCAGGACATCAAGACTTTCAGCCCAGCCACACTTGGGAGAAATTCACGAAATGGCAAACAACATTCACAGATCTTTGTGAAGCCGCAGGCTGGTGGACCGAAGCAGACCTAATATCCAATTGCCTGAAATGGATTCAGGAAGACAAAATTCCTATTCCTGAAAAATTTTGGTTCGTCGGCTTTCGAAAAGGTGAAGATCTATTACTTGATGAACTGAGACAATCACTCCAATTACGCAACTCCACTTTTTGCGATTGGCAAATATCTAAGCTGAAATCTACAAAACCCATAACTCGTTGCTTCGCAGATCAGGAGTCTGAGCTTAGAACTGCTATTGACTGGCTTGCCAAAGTTCGAAAGAAACAACCCCAAGCCAGATTGGCTTTATTGATCCCGGGACTGTCTCAGCTCCAGCAAACTGTGAGGCGATTGTTAGATGAACAGTTGATACCAGATTTTGCATGGCAAACTGGCTCTAACCATGATGTCTACCAAATAATGACCGGTCAACCTCTCTTCGAATTAAAGGCTTTTCAACATCTGAGTCATTGGTGGGAAATCCTACAACTACTCTCCAGCTCAAGCTATCTCAAAATCCCTTTTGAGCTGCTTTCGCATGTACTTCGTTCAAGTTTCTGGAAATCTAAAGATTCTCAGGAGTCTCTTATTCAACTGGAAATGGCTCTACGCGATAAAGAATCTCTCAATGTAAGCCATAGTCTATTGTGGCATCTAACTGAAAAAACTGGTTGCCTACATTTTCTAGAATTGCTTGATGGTTTGAAAGAACTCATCGCAAACACACCCAAGAAACAGCTGCCTTCGGAATGGACTGGATTTTTGAGAACGGTACGCCAACGGCTAGGCTGGCATCCAGGCAGAGAGTGGGATGAAGAGCGTGAGTTATTCCAGGATCTTTCTCAATTGGACAGCATTATCGGGCCTATCCAGTTGGGCACCCTACTTCAGCAAGCCCGCAGACGGCTTCAGCAAAGGATTTACTATCCTACCCAAAATGGTGCATCCGAAAAAATTCTAATCATGGACACTCGGGATCTTTTAGATCTCCCTATTGATTGTCTCTGGATCTGTGGGTTGACCGAAGAGCAATTTCCCCCACGATTGAAAAAGTCTAACCTGCTACCGGCAACCTTACAAAATAATCTTGGCTTGAACTACATGAATTTTGAGCAAGTAGAAAAGAGCTGTCAGGATCTTTTAGGACGATGGGAAAACCAAACAAATGACTTAGTGTTAAGTAGTCCCTTCTACATTGAGGGTCGTGAAGTACGTCCAAGTGCCTGGATCAATTGGCCTGAAAAGGTCGAAGAGAAAGCAGGTTCAAGACAGTTGGATCCGCTTTGGATAGATTTTGCCAACAATCAAGTCACTTTGGAAACATTCTCCGATTCCATCGGTTTACCACTCCTTTTAGGCACATCAGTGCGAGGAGGAACAAGCGTCCTGAAAGCTCAGGCTCTGTGCCCCAGAATGGCCTATGCTGAGTATCGCTTGGGTGCCAAGTATCCAACTATTCCTCAAGCAGGCCTATCTCCAATACAACGAGGAAATTTGGTCCACTGGTCTCTTGAAAACTTTTGGAATCAAGCACATAGATCATCTTCTTTGGAGGATATGTGCCAGGTCCAAGCATGGATAGCAAATAGTATTGAGGCTGCTCTGGAGCGTTTTGAGAATTATTATCCAGGGATGATGAAAAAAACATTTCGCGGTTTGGAAGCTCGCCGTCTTAACATCTTGCTCCTCGACTGGATAGATTTGGAGAAAAGCCGTATTCCTTTTATTGTCAAAGCATCTGAAGAAAAAGGTGAACTTTTACTGGGCGGACTGAGGTTCAGCGTTCGAATCGATCGGGTGGATCGCCTAGAACATTCAAATCATCTTATCTTACTTGATTACAAATCTAGGACAGGAAATTCCTCAACAAGTTGGTTCAGGCAACGAATTACTGAACCACAGCTCCCCCTGTATGCTGTGAATCTTTGGGAAGGGACTCTTGCAGCCATAGCTTTTGCCCAAGTCAATAATCGAGAATGTAGTTTTAAAGGAATTCAAGCTGAGGAAAGTTCACTTCCAGGTATCAAGCCTTTCGACAAACATCCTCACAGAAAAGGATTACCCGATGGATACGATTGGAGTACTCTGATCGAAGATTGGCGGGTTCGCCTAGAAGATGTTGCACATGAGTTCGCACAAGGTGTTGCCCCACTCAGTTACGGTATCCAAGTGTCCTCTTCAGCTAACCTGATTGAACAGGTTTTTGCTTATTCGGGAGCAAGAGGATTTTGTAGGGTCTATGAATCCCATGTTCCTACATTTAATGAGGATCCTTTTTGGGAAATTGATAGAACATAACACTGATACATTCAGAGGAGCATTTCATCCAGTGGACGCCTTAGACGAAGTCCTATTTCTTTTTCTCGTTGTGTCTCAGTGAGTTTGTCAGGATCGCCCAAATAGCCAACTGCAATTACCGTGTGGGGTTCCTGATTTTGACTCAAACCAAAAGCCTCCTTAGCTGCTTCTACTGAGAAACCTCCCATTTGATGCAGGTAAATTTGACGAGAGGTAGCCTGGATTGCAAACTGAGCAATTGCCTGCCCCAGATCATAAGCAGCATGTCGGTTAACTTTTCCATTGCGAGCGAAAAGCAATCTGGCAACTGCCAACATTAAAACAGGAGCCTGTTGAGCCCAAATTCGATTTCCTTCAGACACACAATCCAACAAGACTTGGTGTCGTACGTCACCACGATGAGTAATCAAAAGTTGCCAGGGTTGCTCATTGAAGCAGGAAGACGACCAGCGTAAAGCCTCGAGCATGGCTTGCAACTCCATCTCTGGAATTGGTTTTTGATCAAAAGCTCTTGGGCTCCAGCGATCCCTGATAGATTGAAGAATCGGCAGATCTGTGTCAACGGATTTGCTCACTCAGCCTTCTTAAAAATTAAATTATTTTAGAATGAAAATCATGTTCAAGCAGTTGTCCTAGTTTCGACACTGAGCTCAAAGAGAAATAGGTGTGAGTTCATAAGAGGGAGAAAATTAATATCTTCCTTCTCAATCGCAGCAACATCTTCAACGCGCAGTTCAATGTTGCGGAGCCTGAGTTTTCCATAAATGAGTTGAAGCCAATCGGAAGGATTTCGGTGTACTATAGAAAGTAGGCCGCTGGACTGTGAATGATCACGCCTTGAAGCTTGAAACTCCTAGACAGGACATGGGTTGGGGACGACCTCCTGAATTTCTGCTCAGAGA